>Ga0123352_10001228_pt1 | contig 33463 bp, 20 predicted proteins | sample TergutLab28metaG_FD_89700 | JGI IMG/M metagenome (GOLD analysis project Ga0123352, IMG submission 89700) | Labiotermes labralis P1 segment gut microbial communities from Petit-Saut dam, French Guiana - Lab288 P1 | ecosystem: Host-associated > Arthropoda: Insects > Digestive system > Gut ...
AAACACTCGTAATATGAAAGTTAATTTACTATTACTCCCCCCCCCCCGTTCTAAATTGCATGGTTTTCAAAACTTACTTCTCAGACATAAAAATTTCCCCTTAATTCAAAGCAGTAAAGTGCCTAATTATGACGAAGTAACACCAATGGTCGATTACTGCACTTGAATAACCCCTCATATCCATTTACCGATTCACAAATAATAGTTACATTTTCGATGTTGCGTGTAAAAGCTATAATACATTTACATAAAATGTACAATACTTTTACATAAAAGGTATAATACGTTCACATAAAAATATCTTAAGTTTTAATCGATTTACAACCATTGACACGGAGAACAGGGAACTTCACAACAAATTTATGAGAACAATGACAGTCTGCGATGCTGCTGCTTCTGCGCAGACGGCTTAGGAATGCCGCGACGTTTTGCGCATTCGAAAACTTTCGGTAAGTAACAAGTTTAGAAAATATGGAGCTCGAATAAGCGAAATGTGGCTAGGTAATTGAAAAAATAAGCACTAATTTACGCGTCTCGTAGCGATAAATCGTAAGACGATTGCTCTTATAAAGAGATAATTAATGCGTTTAACAAGGAACTGTCACTATAACAAAGCTTGAAGTTAATAAAAATATTATGACTCTACTATTTTTCCGCGTACAATAATACATTGTATTAACCTGTGTTACAACAAGCTGATTCTTACCGTCGTTTGCTGGTTGAAGGGGTCTATATCGGCCTATAGCTGTTAACAGTTCCGTGCGTTATGCTGTATTAAAATCAATATAACATGAAGGCATTTTTTGGTTACAGGTACAGGTAGGAACATGCAATCTGTCACGGCGATGGTAGGTTCAGTACAACAGTTGTGATAGGTCATTTGTATTCGTTATCCTGAAATGTTTAAATTAGAATAATGTACTGATGAATTGGAACGTAACTCGCCGACATAACTCGTTTGTGTTAAAGGTGTGTTAATTAACACAAAATAATCGTTTGTTACATTTTCAATGCTATTCGTACCACAGGCCACCAATAGACACGATCCTGAACCATCGACCGTCCACCACCACAAATTACTTCTCCTAAAGCTCTCTTAATATTTTTTTTAGATCTTCGTTGTTTTACAACAAACCACAATTCAAGTGATTTTCCTACAAAAATTCTGTTTGGGTTCCTTATTCTTCCTTTCCTATCCACATGCTCAGCCTGTTGGGTTAAACTATTACGTAATACTCTCCTACCAAATGTGGGTACTCGTGGCTTCGGTAAACAGAGAACCCCTTCACTCTTCAGTCTACTGTCCACGATTATGAACCTTGAAACGTCCACATACTTTCCTCATTCACTGTGTTGTCACATACGTGTAACCTAGTTTATCTTCTCAAAATACGAGACGTGTTCTAAACCCATAAAAACAACAAGCAAAATTGTAACATTTGAAATTTTTAACATAGACGTTACTGAAGATTCAAATCCTCTGGAATATGATACAGGATCGAAAGGTGCATAGTTACCAGAGCTCTGGAGACAAAAACCTCCTACGGAATATGAGGAAATATGTGTGTAGCACTAACATTAGAGACCACACAAATACAAAACATAAGCTCTATACGTTCGTTTTCTTATTTTCTACTACATGTTTCGGTCATAAATGTTGACAATCATCAGGTAGAAGAATACAGGCACAGAAGGAAACGTGCTAGGGAAAAGGCCTCTTCTGTAGCAACTTTCCTTCTGTGTCTGTATTTTATACCTTATGTTGTTCAATACGTTGACCGAGTAGAGTATAAAAGAACGAACGCATACAGTTGTTGTGTTGTATTTGTGTGGACTGTATTGCTAGTAACTGAATAACACATCGGGATGATGTGGCTCCAGTTTGTATGTACCAATCGACAAGGCGGAATTTGATACAATGATACAATACTAGAATAAATTGGCAAATTATTTATTCGTTGCCATGTAAGATCAGAAATTTGATAACAAAAGGAGTTATAACAACTTTCTAATTCAATATTCAAAGAATTCACGTAATTTATTCTTCTTGTAATATCACCAGGAAAATCCTTTCTGTTTGCCAACATTCTTCTCAGAAAATTAAAGCTTTTCTTTCACTCCTCAAGACAGCCACTACTTGCCGCGCTAAGCTATAAAGAAGGAAGAGGGAGGGTAAAGGAATCTAAATTAAAGTTCTGTATGAAAATGTTTCATATCGTTTATAGCAATTTTGTTTCTTTCTTCTCCGGTGAACGTCTTCTTTCGTAGAATTCTCTATCTGATACCAGCCGTTTTTACAAAATTTCTTCACATGCACTTTCAGCACCGAAAATACAGCGAAAGAATTAAAGAAATATGTTCTCAAAACTTAAAATCCCTTTACTAATATAAACATCTCCTTGATAACACAGATTAATTTCCTGTCGTGTCTAGATGCTAAATAGCCACTGGAGTTGATATAGCATAGGAAAAATAACCTTCGATCAGTCAATCATTTTAGCTGTTGTTTCAGTGGAATAAGATCACTAATAATCATCCAAAATTGCCTCGTTACATATGCAAACTCTCATGCGTAAACAGTAAATATAAATGTCTTTTCCACGGTGTAACAACCCCTAGTGGACCAGGGTTTCCTCATTATCGTAGCTTCACGATCACTCTCTGGCACACCACACTAGGTAGAATTCCTCCCGACAAGGGATAAACTCGTCGCAGATAACCCTACCTGACAAAACACACCACTTGCGAGAGACAGAAATCAATGTCTCCGGCGGGATTGGAACCCGCAACCCCAGCAAGCGAGCGGCCTCAGACTCACGCCTTGGACCGAAGGGCCACTGGGATCAGCGAACGGAATATATAGAGGCCTGAAGGTATAAGGATAAATACTAAATCATATGAAAGTGACATATGCAATGGCGACATGCAATGCCATCTTCAAGACAAAATAACTAAAAAAAAAAAAAAAAGAAACAATATACATAGTATCATATACAAGCTACATACACTTATAGATATCACACCTACTTACTTTGACACCCTTAATTAGAAGCCATCATTAGTATAGGAAAGAATATTTTCCTTTCTCAGCTTACAGTAATGGTGCTGTTATAACAAATATCAAGCATGTACAAAATGCTACGTAAAGTTCTGAAAAATCATTAGATTTTCTAACATTGATGGTTTGTGACTGAGATTGACAACAGATACAGGAAACAACCAAAATCTAAGGTGGATGTATAACATAAGGTAACTCGTGGACATAACTTAAATCTCAATTCTTACCGAAATTGATTATTTTAACTTTGATTTTAAAAACAAATAAAATATAAAACTTTCTAATTCATAATAGTTAATGAGACAAAAATCAAGATGATAAGATTAATTTTTGTGTGAATATAAGAAGGTTGCTCAAAAGGTTTTGCACACAGATTTTTTTATTCCTATCACTTTATTATGTAATTCTTTGAACATACTGATAACCTATATACGCATTACGCACCTAACTTTTCTACATAATCTCCAAAAAATTTACCAGCATTGCGCCAGCGAGAAAGAAGAGCGTTTATCCCCTTCTCGTACCAATTTTAATTTTGCACGTGTAGCCATTTCACTTTTTCATTAACCCGATTATCAGACCCAAAACTTTACCAAACTTTGAGGGTTCCAAAGAGGTAGAAATCTAACGGAGCAAGGTTTTGGTTGTGTGGTGGGTGAGAAAGAACAGCCCATGCGATTTTTGTGGTTGCTTCCAGTACTTTAAAACTTGTGTGCGTTCGTGCGTTGTCGTGCTGAAGGAAGAGTCCAGCAACATTTTTAGTTCGACCTCCCCTGAAACGCTTCTGCAGTGTTTTAAGAATGTGAATGTAATGATCTGAGTTAACGGTTCGACCACATGGCATAATATCTACCAAAATCGCCACTTCTCTCTCCCAAAAGCAGTGGAAATGACGTTGCCAGCAGAAAAGGTAGCCTTAAACGTCCTGTTCTGAGAAGTTGGGCGATACCATTCCACTGACCGTCTTGCTGTCTGCGGTTCGAAGTGAGGGGTCCAACGACTAGAAGTGCTCTTATCAACAACATTGACACCGCACACATTTTAAACTGCTTCTCAGCCACAAGACTTTCAATGAGAGCCCTTTGCTAAAAACGCACATCACCATATGACGCCATTTTGATGAACAGCTGCGCATGCGAGAGAGAACTTATTATTCCATGACGCTGCGGTAGCAAGAAGAACATTACAATTTAACCACAGGAAAATTTTAGACATTTTTTACTTTGAATTAAGTATATCAAGTCTTGCAGAAAGTTCTGGGCAACCTATTTGTCACAAAGAGTACTTTATTACATGTTTTCCAAACACAGGTCGCTGAGAATGACCACGTAAAACTGATGGGAAAATGTTGGAGTAATAATAAGTGTTTGTCGACTTAACGACTGGTGTTTACAGTTTTTGCTCTTTGTGCCTTTCTCGTAAAGCGAAGTATTGCCATACACATGTGCATCTCTCGAAAGCAGGCATGTGGAACAGGAATTAAAACAGGCCTATCAGCAAAGGACATGCATATTCATGGAGTCATATCAGAGACGACACAAGCATTTACAAGCAATAGAAGTGTGTGGCCTAAAATAGAATTACTTTAAAACGAATTAACAAAACAGGAGTCCAACAATTCTATGGTCTTGTACTTCTCCTAAGAGAGGATACAGCATGTTCCTCCGAAAATTCGGTACAAGCCAACCAAACTACATGCCTTTATTTCGTAGAAAATCATACATTGATACATGGTTCAAGTACGGTAGAATGTAAAAATGTTAACAGGAGATTGAAATACGAGAGTCTGAACGCTTCCGTGACGTTACACAGTCTAAACTGCTTCACCATGAAAACCATGAAGGTCCTTCGAAACATCGCTAGCTGTTCTTCAGTCAACATGACTTGAACACTGAGCAATACCGCTGTCAGAACTGAGACACTTGCAGTTAACTACGAATAGATTTCAGTATTAATTAGTGATGAAGGTGATGCACTAGTCGTTAGGCAGATTATGTTCTAAGGCAAGTGTAACAGCAGCAGCAGCAGCAGCAACAGGTCGTTGGGGGAACATTAGAGGAATGCTAGATGTTTTAGAGAAATGTGAGTTAACAGAAGAGCAAATGAGGAGAACTGAGTTACGACACAGCATTATTAAAGGACAAAATCAAGTTCTTTTGAGATATGTAATAACAGACTCGAACAGTAGTAACAACTTTTTTCAGGCGTCTTCACGAAATTGCAAAAAGCGGCTGTTAGCTTCACTAGCAAATACTGTCCACAAAAACACAACACACACACACACACACTCCATATGTTCTTCTTGTATTTTCCACTACATGTTTCTGTATAACACGTTGACCATCACCAGGCCGAATACAGGTACAGAAGTGAAAGTGTTACAGAAGAGGCCTCTCGTTTTACAATCGATCTTCTGCAGCAGTTTTCCTTCTGCACCTGTATTACACCTAATGACAGTCAATGTGTATGACCGTACCGCGTAGTGCAACTAGAAAAGAAAGTGTATAATTTATGTGTTGTGTTTGTGTAGACTGTATTTGCTAGTGAATGACCGGCACAACGAGATGAAGTTGTCCAAATTCGGCTATTAATTTCGTCATGACTGTTGGTCTGTCCCTCTGTCCTTCCGCCCCCGTGAAACGACTAGGCTTCCACGAGACGTATTTTCATTAAATCTGATATTTGAGTATTTTTCTAAATTATTTAAAAAATTCAAGTTTCATTAGAGTCTGACAAGAATAGCAGGTATTTGATATCAAGAACAATAATTCTTTTTGATCATAACTCGCTCACTTCTTCTGAGAATGAGAAATGTTTCAGACAAAAGTTGTAGAGAAAATCAAAACACACGTTTTGTGTTCAGAAACAGTTTTTTCTAAAATCGTGCCATTTATGAGACAATACGGAAAAATACTGTAGATCCGGGCAGGTCACAGATAACAATATGGATCGTGCCCACTGCATGCTGGATACCTAAGGCTACACACATATTCACAATATGTAATACTTTTTGCTTTTCCTCCGCCAACAATGGTTGCATGAATGCACCCTTGCGTTACGTCTTACGTGCAGAGTCTGTCTTGTTTTATTTATCAGCACCACCTCAAAGTTTCAGTCCCTCGAAATATTTTGTGATTTCAACCTTCCAAAAATGTCCATATTCACAATCTACGCGCATACCAAATTAAATATTCCTAGTTGAGAACAAAAGACCAACTTGATGTTACTTGTTATTTTTATTTCACTTCTTATGCGCTCAACATGTTTCGGACATTAATATATCCATCATCAGGAGCTTGCGACTATTCTGTTGAATTACCACATTGGTCTTGTGCTCTTGGCTCGATGTGAGTTGGTGTTTCGGTGTGGTTGGGTTGGGGTGGTATCCGTGTTGCAGGCTGAATATAAATATTCCTATCTGGAAACAAATATTGTGACTCATCGCATCTGCTCGTGCCATATTTTCTTAGGGCATGTCTGCTTCTCTAAGCGTTTGTTTTATAATAATGCAGGGCATGAATTCATGACAGGCTGTATTTGATATGATATCTTTGTTTTTATTTTTTCTGCAACTTTTCCCGAAGCATTTCCTTCAGGATGAATTCAATAAGATATTATCATACACGAAAGCATGTCTTTAATTAAAGTCCCCGTAGTCACTTTTTGCAATTTTGTGAGGGCGCCAAAAATTTGTAGAAAATTTTCAAAGTTAAAAAAGGCACTTTGCAAATATATATATATATATACAGATGGTACAGTAATATTAAAAATCGATCTTAAATTATTATGGTGTATGTGACATATACTGAGCTGGCTCAGAATAGTCTCCAATGATTGGTTCCTGTAAAAAAAGGTAATATAATTTGGGTTCCTTACAAGTTCCTTCAACTATTACGACCAGCTCAACAACTGTCCGTTTATCAAAAAAGACTGTTTTCCACCGAGTGTGTAAGTACGGGAATAATTCGAATAAGCAGTACAGTAACACAGAAGGCAGTCGATCGGAAAAACTGGCAGTGAAACGTGTTATCTGCTAACGTAGGTGCAAGGAAATGCTCTGTTATCAGTAATCGGGACGGGGGCAAAGCGGAAGGCTGTGGCGGAGCGGTAGCGACTTGCGATTGGCCAACCATGGTAACCTCTAGAGACCAGTCACCAGCTCGCTTTCACTGGTATAGTTGCTACCTGACTGTGGACTTCGTTATTTAGTGCACTGCTGAATGTATATATAACTTGAAAGTACTTCTGATAACACGTATGTACATTGCAGTGAAGTAAACGTCACACGTGTAATTAATCCGTGGAATGTAAATATAGCCTGCGTTACATTATCAGTGGTATGTCTACAAACATTTAATAAACAGCTTCTTTGCAATGCCGACAAATTACGGTGAGTTTCTCTTACGTTTACGTATTAATACGTCGGGTATACATTTTGCTGTGTCCACAAAATAAGACTGACCACTTACAAGGTCATAAAAACTGAAATGTCACCCTAATCTCGACAATTTATTCTTTTTCTAATGGATTCCGCCTTTTGTCTTCGCAAGAATATCGGTTTATTTCCGGGACATTATCAGGTACATTACCATAAAATAATCTTCATTGTGGCAGAAATATTTTCAAACGCAACTGTTAGAAATACAGCTTACTCTCGACTGTCCTTGCGGGGATTATCCGTTTTATGGATGATCCCTGCACGACTGTCATTCGCTGGCGACTAAGGACGAAGTTGGGAAATAATCTGCTCTGCTAAAAGAGCAATCAGAAAATGCATCAGCATAAACTTGTGGGCTGGAAAAGACATACAATATAGGCTTCTGAAATGGTGTATGAAAATTTATCTTTTGAAAATAAACTACTTTCATTGTTTATTAAGAATTTAAAATAACTTATCGCGCACGCATAATTCCATTCAGTTTTAATATTGAGGCTTTGGAGTGTTTGATATGAAAACCTATCAGAAAATAAGTTAAAATATCCCCCAAAATTGCAAATGAAATATTATTTACACGTCGACAAATAAAGTGTGAGGAATTGCGAAATTCTGTAATGATAGCGCCAAATTTATTATGCACAGTAGCGTTCTTTAAAGTGTAAGTTCTTTCAAAATGAAAAACGATCATGAGGATAAAGGTGAAGGTGTTGCAGAAATTGATGACGATGATAATTATGATAATATTAACAAGAAAATTTTGTTGCTACAAGTCGACACAACAGGGAATTAGAGTTCGTGTGTTCGTCGCGGAAGTGCTTATTAAAGGACTGTCCCACTCATCAGAATAGAGATTCTTTTGTAATTGTTCAAATATGTACAGGTTGGTGTTTTCAATAAGATACTCGAAGATACTTAGATTAAACCTAAGTACTTCGTAAACAGCCCATACAAACTGGGCAAGTAGGCCTTAATGTACTTACAGGAGGTGTGAGTCGTGTCAAATCCACATAGGCGTCTCCATTATTGCCATATGCCCTATGAAGCACGCACACACACACACACATGTAGTACGCAACATCTGAATCAATACAATATAACAGTTGATATAGCAATTAATTACACTTGTGAAGGCCATCATTACAAAAGACGCCTTATACGTGCGAGTGTAGACCAACAGGGTGCAAGAAATATTCTTACTCTGGTAGTCCCAGGTTAGAGTTTCAGTGGAGGTCAGTTGTTCTGATTAAGTTTATTTCGAGCTCATTAGGAACCCTTTAGAAAATGGCGCGACAGTACCCTATAGTAGGTCACCCACGAATAATTCCACGTAATTTCTCACCATTAAATTGCAAATAATTCTGTCACTGGAGGCTAAGTAACGTGATCTCTTGAAAGCATCATTCAATAAACTAAGACCAAAAAGTAACTCGATAGGACACATGCGAATTTGATGAAGGTTGGACCGTGTATCATTGTGATAACTGAAGAATAAAAACCAACTAGATGCCACTTATTTTATTGCACTTCTTATAGGCTCAACATGTTTCGGGCACTACTATGCCCATCATCAGGAGCTCGTGACTATAACGTTGATTACCACTTTTGTCGTTTCGTTCTTGGTTTGCTGTATGTTGGAGGTTGCCTACGCACATAAAAGTTGTCAGGCAGTACTTGTAGGTGTTAAATTACATCCTGTAGGAAACTTCGGGGCAAGGTTTATTACCATACACGGTGTAGGATGATAGATGTCTTCTGGTACAGGACGCCGTGTCTTTTGACAAAGAGTTGCCAAAATTTCGTAATGGTTTGTTAAAATTTCTTATAACCATGGGCCCTGAAAATAGAGGTAACAAACCCCTGCTTAACTCTTTTTCAACTGACATTGCGTCATATCCCAGAAGACAAATTTTGAGTGCTAATCATTAAAATGTATAGAGATCAAGGAATGAGTTACAAACAGGCAGATACACGTTACTTTATGTCACCCTGAGTATAGTAGGGGCTTTATGGCACCGAACCATTAATGTCCCTTCCTCCATCCTCTCAAATGACCGATCAGTTTTCTTCATAACCACCGTCGTCTGCTACAGACTTTTATCGCCCCTCACTGTACACGAAGAGAAATTTCTTCCACTGTACCTTCACGAGAACAATTATTCCGTACTTCACTTCAACTCATCAACCAACGAATGCACATATAATTTCATATAAAACACTTTTAAAACACTTTAAAACACTCCGACATGTTTCGATCTTGTCAGATCATCATCAGGGAGCTTTGTTCTTTGCTAAAGTTATGTTACAGTATTCACAATTCAATTGGTATTTGCAAACGAGGTGTTGTGGCAGCATATCATGTTGGGTAGGAATGTGTTGTGGAGCAGTGGCCAGCTGGCCACTGCTCCACTGCTCTGCAAAAAATGCACGGTGCTACAATAAGATTCCGTACTTCATTTTACAATTGAATAAGAGACACAGACAGTATTTGTTTTTCTTACTTTAAAGAAAAGGCTTCCCATCCAATACAACATCTGATCGTGTATATAGACTTGTCGCTACATGTTTCGGTACAAGCTTGTACGGAGCGAGATTAAGCGTAGTTGTTCAAGAGCACACACACACACACACACACACAAACACACACACACACACACACACAGAGGCAGATGCTGAATTTGACCTAAAGCTCTTCGGCTTTAATTTAAAGAGGAACCTGACATAAAATACACTATTCGCGATTTAGTTGATTTTGAATTGTATTTTGTGAAAGACGCTTTTTTTCAGAATCATAAAGATGTGTGGTGAATCTTCTGGGAAGGACGATATTGAAGAGAGTAGAAACATTAAAATAGTAACAGTTAAATGGATTCGAGGGAGAAATAAACAAGATAAGAAGTGGTTAAAAGGAAGAGGGAAACGCGTAAAGGGAGTGTGAACTGACTAAACGGATTAGAGAATGTGAACTGGCTAAACGGATTAGGGAATGTGAACTGGCTAAACGGATTAGGAAATGTAATCTGGCTAAATGTATTAGGGAATGTGAACTGGTTAAAAGAATTAGGGAATGTGAACTGGCTAAACGGATTAGAGAATGTAACCTGCCTAAATGGATTAGGGAATATGAACCGGTTAAAAGAATTAGGGAATGTGAACTGGTTAAACGGATTAGGGAAACGAGTAAAGCAAGTGTGAACTGACTCAATTCCCTATAGTATTTGCAATGAATTTTCAAGTCCCATTGCCACACAATGAATGATTGACGTACCATTGCTGGTATTTGTAATAGTTTTATAATATTTAATCTCATCAGATCTACTTACTTTATTATCGTCATCATCAACATCATCATATATATTATTATGACGACACAACATAACTACTGTGCATAACAGATTTAATTTTATCAACGCACTACCTGAAGGAACTGTACCACACGCCATGTGTGTTTGGACGATAAATCCTGGGAGCAGAACTTAACATCAATTTAAGGCCGGATTTCTTTACTGTACTAGATTAGGCCTAAAGTTGCCACAAAAACTGTAATACTAAGCAAACATAACCATCAGCACCGAAATCGCTTATTTTCGAGATTCAATCTGTCGCAAGACCTAAATTGTTTCAGAAATTGTTAAAAAACTGGAGGGCCGGGTTTTCTTTCCCAACTGGTATAGTAATATTTCACTTGTCACTGCTTATAAAACCCTCGTGGAGCCAAGCCAAAGAATATCACTAATTCTTGGGTAGAGTGAAAAGCGAGGTACACAACTTACTGATAATATACCTAGCGCAGTAGTAAACGTTGAGTGGGTGTTCACCTCCACGCCACAACATGTCTTCATTGCGTGGTTCATATATCTTTGCTGATTAAAAAACAAAAAAACTTAACTTAGGGTTTTGCTGGCAATCTTTCGACAGCGTGGCAGTGTTAAAACACTTGCTTAGAAACGGCAATAACCAGTAGTATCCAAGACGTACATGTTCACAATGAACTATACAGCAAAACAAACATAATTATATGTTAATTTTCTGATTTAGTTAAGAATACTTTGTCGTCTCACCTTTCTAAAGAACTCGTAAGATCAAGAGCTATAATACTATAATTGCATACGGTAACGTGTGGGGAGCGTGAAAACTTTTTTCAGGTAATTTAGAGCTGCTTGTTATTGGAAATATTTTGGTCAAATTTAAATAAACCTGACTGCCACAGAAATTCCCATTCTAGCCATAAGATATATTCAGTGATTATACCCAGACGGGAAGGTAATCGTAAAACTGATCTCAAAATAAATCAGAAGTGAAGGTCTGGCCTGGGTTCAAGTGGCCCAGAATACTGAAGGTTAAGGAAAACTTTGTGGTTATGACAATGAACTTCCATGCTCCACAAAATATGCGGAATTGTTCGAAAAGCTAAGCGACTGTCAGCTCGTAAAAGACTCTACTCTATTCATATTAAGATGCTGTTGCTGCTGCCTCGCGTGTAAATCAGCATGCAAAAACTTGTTTTGGGGTGCGGGAGCGGTTCCTTTCTTATCACGTTATGCAAGTGAGATGGCCGAGATGCTGAAAGACTGTTACGTGGCTCTCCCACATCGCAAGTCTGAAACTTCAGGGTCAATAAATACCTTTCATTTTTTAGAAAATTTCAGAGTTTTAGTATGATAAAGAAATTTTAAACATAGGTAACTTTGAATTGTGCCCAAGTATTGTAATAAATGCGTTGAAATTCCTGATTCACTTTTCGAAGGCAGTTCAGTTGTTCAAAAACTTAGTTGAAAGATTTCTGTCGTAAGACCTCTTGTGAATTTTTCAAGATTTTTGGCACTACCAGTCACAGATCATCTACTAGTTCCTAGGTATCAAGCTTATTTTTAAAATACGGCACTTTTTTACATGCATTTTCTAATTGACTCCTAAAATTCGTAACAATGACATATGCTCTGCTATTCGTGTCAATAAGACAGAATCATTTGATAAATTAAAAGTTTCCCTGCATTTTAAGTGCGTTCTTGTAATTTTTTGTTAGTCGTATTATAGGATTAACAAGGGCTTCCTGAAAAACGAATTTATTTTCTGTATAGGGTACAGAGGAACATTTCACAGAGTTAGAACATTGGTAACTTAATATGCAAACAAGAGAAAGAACATAGTTGAGACTTAATACATACTTGGGTCAACAATCGTCTTAGCAGAGCCGGTTATCTGTTACAGCGTGACAACGGTAAAGAAAGCTGGAGGGGTTCAGAGGTTATGATAAGCTTCTTTCAGCAAAGCCTGTAAGTCTAGAGTGAAAGCTGATATTTTTTAATCAATATGATATTCGTAGCGCGAAAGAAACCTGGTGAAGACTAAATTTATGTAAAATTAATTACTTCATATTTCCGCCCTATAATGCGAATTTTCATACAAATTAGTTTCGTTGTCCAAACTGATTGCATGAAGTGACAAAAAAAAAATCCGCATAAATAAAATTCTGAGAAGAGAAAAAAAGTTGTTGCAGAATTTTATTTTCTGCTCATGCTTTAGTTTTAAACCGGCATTAAAATTAAGCCACATTACTCCACTCTGTTATTTCATCTAACTGGAAATGGTGCTTCACGACAAATACAAATGTTACACTTTGTTAAATATTACGCCACATATCTCATGTCTTTTGTCTCTTGAAATTTTCTGACGTGAAAATTACCTTCAGTGACCAAAAAACCCCAACGTTTCAGATGAGCACCACAAGTTCCAACTGCGAACCCGTGCCGCACGTATGCTGTCGCTTGTGGAGTTACCAATAGGAAACTTAGCTTCTGAAATCAATCACCAGGTTTGTGTTAATGAAGAGTCTGTTTGCTACATATTCGAATAGATTCCTAATAGTGCAATGAACACTTTACTTCATTTAATTTCCTATAGCTCTAACAGTGTGCTGCATATTATTATTATTATTATTATTATCATCATCATCATCATCATCACGTTTATGATGATGCACGACATGAGGGTTACAAGGTGATGAGTCTTTATGCTTTGATAATCTGGGTTACGATACTGCGCAGTCGCATAGATCTATAGCCCAACCTGACGATGGATGCAAAAATCTACTCCCATAAGACAGTAACCACACACAAGACTACACGGTGTTCTGACCCAGAAAGCGCTGCATTCTAAACTGTTATACATGGTCGACACGCATACATTTCTCTGCATGTCAGTTTTATATTTCACGGAACTTCATCCGGAAATTAAATATTTCTCATTCACCCTTTAAAATTGCACACGTTTAATTTTCTTTCTAAGTAGTAGCTTTTAAAATTAGAATTAATTTGCGGAGGAATGTTTTTATAAGGTTTGTCTTGTACCAGTCTTCACACATGGAACATTAGTTTCTCTGCATGTGAACAAAAAAAATTAACGCGATAAGGTAAGTATAAGAAATCAGTACGATTCTAATTATCTTCAGAATAATGTATTTGTCACCTAAATATGTGAAAATATTTCAATGCTATAGTGTGCCAACGATGTCGATATTATGCAACGAGGCTTAAATGCTACAATAAGGCCACAAAATAGGCGAAAAATCATGAACCTGCGTAAGCGAAATGCCGCTCTTAAGTGGGTCTATTATTGGTTCATATGCTTCTGTCTCCTGAAGCAATTGTCTCCGCTCGTACTAAAGAATGGCTACTCTAACAACCTCACAACACGTAATACGTATCTTTAGACCTATTACAAGTCACGTTACAAAAATGTAAGCTTATCATGAATTTTTATCTCATTTATTCTTTCTTCAGCTTGCACGGTTTGAGGACACTGGGCTACTCAAATTCATTATTAGTTACCGAAACTACGAATCTATTCGACATTTCGTAGGCATCCCTGGAGGGAAGAAATCATTCGTCGCAATTTTTCAAGCTTCAGAAGACTAGGAGGAACTATGCACGTATGTGTCAAAGTTCGAAGTGGCATTTCAACGCGGATTTCCATAAATTGACTTCGGGTTTTCGCCGCGATGCTTGTTTGAAAGCGAGACTTCTGGCTTGTTGTGAGGCGTCAACTGGATACAACTTACCGACGTTTCGGTGCGCGTTCTCGGTCAAATCATGTGTGTTTAAGATAAAGGGACCGACAGGGCGTCCCGAAATGTCGGTGAATTTTAACCACATGAGGCCACGCAACAGCCCATAAGCACAAGATTCTAACACCTTCCCACTGTTCAATCATTCCGCAGCAGTGAACGTTGTTCATTTCCCAGGAGGGGCAAGAACATTTCTCTTCTTCAAAGCATTCAAACTCGTTAGGGGTCCATTCGGACTCGTCTTCAAAATGTACTGGGGGGGGAGGCTTTTTTTCGGGAGTAGATCAACCGTAACGTTAAGCTGACCTGTCACCTCCAACTGGTGCCAAGGCTGTCAAAGCGTGGAGCTATATCTTTAATCCCTCACGTGCCCTCTTAGCGTGCACAGTGCCACGTGTGTAATGTAATTTCAGCCACTTACATACAGTGTACGTGGGCCGGGTAGCTCAGTCGTTATAGCGACTAACTACGGGCTGGACTGCCCGGGATCGAATCCCGGTGGGGAAGAGATTTTCCGCCCGTCCAGACCGGCCCTGGGGCCCACCCAGCCTCATGTAAAATGGGTACCGGGTCTTTCCCGGGGGTAAAGTGCGGCCGGGGCGTGCTGCTGACCACTCATCCTCTTCTAGTTCCGCGGTCATGGAAGAGTAGAGCTATACCTCTACCCACCCTCTGGGCCACACCGGGCCTGTAAAGGGATCACTTTGCCTTTTTCACATAGAGCGTACGTACACTCATCAGTTGCTAAGGGCAATACTTATTCACATAAAGCCAGTGATACTGGTGAACTGCAAGCGTAAACAAATATCTTACAAAAGAGTTTTAACCTTATTTATTATTTTTTTACTAATAATTATAATTTTATTTATTCTACGAGAGTGAAAAGATAATACTGGAAGTTTCTAAAAGAGAGAAAACAGTTAACGCAATATGCTGGTGTGTCTCTGTACCTCGTCCATAATATTTATTGCTGTAATAGAGCAATTCGGTTCCCCATTGAAATCTATCGAGCGAATTTAAATGTATTATGCGTCAAATAAAATTCTACTATATCGTTATTCACGAAAGCTCTTCCGACGACAGAGAATGCAAAAAACATAAGACACACGAGTGTGCTTCTTCAAGGTGTGTAAATTTATTTGAAGCAGCCATTTCTTGTTGAGTGGCATTAGCGAAGAACTAGCAACAATACTGTATGGCCCTGCTAATGCGAATATAGTTGTCACAATAATGAAAATAGCCTAACTGGCGCACTGTTGAAGATTAGAGTGCTTAAGGCGCTGTTTTAGGCTCTTTCACAAAATTCTGAAAATCAGCTATTAGCTCCGTCTTGTCTGTCTGTCTGTCTGTATGTCTGTCCGTCCACATGGAGCAACTCGGCTCCCACTTGACGGATTTTCATGAAATTTTATACCTAAATATTTTTCGAAACTTTGTCGAAAAAATTCAGGTTTCATTAAAACTTGACAAGAACGACTGGTACTGTACATGATGACCAAAATGCATTTTTGTTTGTATCACGCTCAGTTTTACTTGGAATGCAAATGTTGCAGGCAAAACCGTATTGAAATTCAAAGTACGCATTTCATGCTACGTGACATTTTTGCGAAAATCCTGCCGTTTTGAGATAATGTGGAAAAATATTTTAGAGCCGGAGACCCACGGATGACAATATGGCGCATGCGCATTTCACGCCAGGTACGTAAGGCTACAAACAAACATTCATACCATGTAACACGTATTGCGTTTCCACTGCAACAATGGTTGCACGAACGCGCCTCACTGTTACGTTACACGTACAGTACATTGCCTGTCTTGTTTTTCTTGGGATGTCTGTCGGCTTTTCCTTTCTTTCCGTGGAAATCAACTGGAAATATCAGAATTGCCACATGACAGCAAAAAATAGAATTTTAATGCCTAGTTTAGCACACATTGTTGCCAGAAAGCACTAAGCTTTAGGAGACATGCAGAATCTCGACATTCTGTCGAGATTCTGTGTCCTGCTTGAACAACGTTATGCTCGGGTGTTTCAGAAGTTTCAGAAGTGTGAGCTTAGAAGGAAAATGGACATAATTTTCTCCAGACAGCAATGTACAGATAGGCTTTGCTTGTTTACTAACAGGAGGTGCCTACAGATCATTATTATTGTGCTGGTGCTATAGAGCTATGTTTACAGAACTTCCCAAGATCACAGTGTGCCTACTCGATGCCAAGGCGCCTGGTGCCCAGGGCTTGAACCGCATACAGGGACCAAGGGTTATCTGTGGAAACCGTAGGGATGATATTTGTCTACATTTTTGTTCGATTTCAAGCTTCCGCCGCGGTGTAGATGGGATCTTTGCCTTTCTAGGATGTTACACAGAGTAGAAGTGGTTAGTTACTGACGTGTCGGGACAACCAACTTGTCCCAACGTCAGGGGTCACGCAGTCCAAGAATCGTCTTGGACTACTTGACCCTGGAAGATGGGACAGGTACGTTGTCCCGAAAAGTCGGCAAGTAACGACCAATCCGAGCTGCATAACACCCCAGAACAGCGAAGATCCCATTTTTCGTTGCGTTTTCGAGTATTGTCCACTAGTACAATTAAAGTTGCAAAGTAATGGGATGATCCACATTCTTTTGTAATACGCAATTTCTGGCGAAGAAAATACATAACTGCGTGTGTTAAACAACTAAGTAATGTCAATAATCAAGAAAGTTTTACTGACAAGGCACGTGTCGCTGTGGTCTGGACGGTCTGGGGATCGAATCCCGGTGGGGTGAGAATTTTCGCATCCGTCCAGACCGGTCCTGCCTTCCGTACAATGGGTACCGCGTATCTTACCCGGGGTGAAGCAGCCGAGAAGTGGCGTTGACAACTACCCCTTTCTAGAGCAGAAGTCAAAGAAAGAGTAGAGCTATATCTGCACTCCCCGCTAGGCCCTCATGGCCTGTTCGAGGGTGAACTTTACCTTCACCTTTGTCTTACTGAACAAAAAATTAAAGGTACTGTGATCCAATGTGTGTGTTCTGCATTTGTGAAGTGAATATTATTTCGTATATAATTTGAATAAAAAATAGAGTGTTGAAGTGAGAATTTTCAACACAGTTCAGGAAGACATTCCATATAAGAATGGAATCAGTCAGATAGGTCTAAACATTTTAAGTATGACAGGAAGAAATAAGCCCTAATATTACACACTACATGGCCTTGTTAGTAGCAAAGGAACGTCAGGGCCAATGGAATGTGCGTAATAGTGAACAGAGGCACCTGCATTCAGAACTGGTGTAAAACCTTCCTTGCATAAGTGCTAATATTTAAAACTTCATGTTATATATATACATATATATGTATACATATATATATATATACACATATATGTATATGTGTATAAAAGTGTGGTAAGTTTTGTTTGCGACATCATGATCTGCTGAACTATCAAAACGAACTCTGCAAGTGACATAGCTTATGATTTGGCATTGATGGCAATCTCCTTCTTACCTCTGGATCTAAGCAAATTTAACCTACAATTTATCCCCTTTAGTGTCGAAATCTTTCACACCAGACAACGAGTCATTGTGCTTTACAAGCGCAAGCTGTACAGACTTTTCTCACTACATGCACTATTTATTCCATTCACAGAAATAGTTGTAAAAATTAAAGTAAGCAAGACTTGAGAATATTCTGGACTCTTTCTGACCCCCTATTTTCTAATACGGACAGGTCTCGCTTTAGGCGATTTCTTTTTGTGCGATTTCGCTTTAACGCGACTTGAAAATTTACACCAATTTACGAATTTAGGCGATATTTTTAATTTAACGGGATTTGGCATACAATTTGTGCTGGAGGCTAGCAGAAAGTGACGTCGCTGTTACGTCATCAGTGACGTGTGTGGATTGATTACGTTGGTGATATAATCACGCGTCTGATGTAGTTCCCCTTTCAACAACATTGGCTTTTGTTACCAAAATGAGTGAGAAACGTAAAAACTACACCATCTCGTACAGTCCCAGTAAAAAATCGGCGAAAGACAATCAGTATTGAAGACAAACTAGACGTAATAAGCAGACCTGGAAAAAGTGACAAAATTTTTGACATATGTCGGGTTGTTAGATTCGCTCATAGTAGCGCACGTACAATTCCTGATAATGCTGATAGAATGAAACAAACTGCTAAGTCGGTAACTGAAGTGTTTGTGTAGGAAGGCTGCCAGTCCGATCGGAAAGGAACCGTACCAAAAACTTAGGACGTTATTCTCTTATACTTGTATTAGAAATAAATAAACAAATAAATTGTACAGAAGTGTATGTATACCGTATAGAAATATTTTATATAGAGTACACATATACTCTACAGATCCCGTATGTCCACTAGTGGCATTGTCGTGCACCATTTACGATGAGCTTGTAAAACCCCTAACCCCAGAAAATGCACTGTTTTAAATGGGAATTTTGTGTTCGATTTTCAGGAACGTAACCCTGGCTTAAAACGAGACCTGCGGGTACATGGAATGTATCTAGAGTACTCCATTATGATAGTGTAGGTCTACATGTACTCATACATGATTCAGTGTCGCCCGGGTGGGATCTCATTTCGCTCGTTGATATAGCTGCACAGGAGAGTCCTTACTGTGGCTACGACAGTATTGGCAAGAGGGTTTAGAAACATCTGTTCTGAGAATCCCATTTATAGTGAGCTGAAACGCAGTGATCAATCACAAGATAAGTGACCCAAGATCACGTACGCCACCTCCACACGCTATATTAAACGATAAATAAATGTCGAGGTCACCCCTCCTTTTTGCATTCACTACCCTTAGCACACACCCTCCTCTCTCTAGAGTGGGCCAAGTCCACCCCAAAAATTAGCAGGTTTTATGATATTCGTCACACATCACTTCTCATATCTTTCTCGTCCAAAGTGTTATCCATGTGCCATATGTACACATTGACACTACAAAACACACATATAAATTACAAACTTATATGTAATCCGTCAAGTAATTGTTTCCGACGTCAACTGTTTGCTGCTAAATACCATACGGCTTGGTCCATTAATCATCTTTCAAGACTTCTTTCAACCATTAATTCTCTTACTCCTCATGAGTTATTTTACGTGCGGTGCCATATTTGCTACTTTTCATACACAACCGGGCTTGATGTTTGTTTGTTTGTTTGTTTGTTGTAAACTCAAATGTTACACATGTTTAGTTCAAAACATACATTTTTTTTTGTAGTTTCGAGATAATCCACGAGGTCTGAATTGAGCTTGGTGTAACGCGACTTATAACGGGCTCATAGAAGAAACCTACACCAAATTCTCCGAAATGTTTAGTGCAACCCAAAAAAATATCATACTTAATCCAAATTCATTGTTCCGCTAGTTGCATTGTGGGAAACAAATAGACGAAAAGCCTTGTTGTATGTCTGTTGTTACTGTCTTTTGAGCAAATAAAGCATGAACATGAACATCCATACCTGAAAATGGCAGACGTAAAAATATGTCCACACGTGGTATGGACACCAGCCTTCATATAGATGTGTTACAGATACACACACGTGCATCGTAACGTAGCTTAACACTCCACTGTACGAAATACCTTTTATGATTCTTCCAAGTCTTACATCCCCATCCCAACAATCTGGAAAATGGTTAGGATTATACTGGAGGACAGAGACAATGTATGTGTGTTTGTGTATGTGTGTGTTTGAGGCGCGCGCGTGTGTACTTGTGTACATGTGTGTGTGTGTGTGTGTGTGTGTGCTCGAGCGCGTGTGTATGTGCGTGCGTTTGTGCGTGTACGAGCGCGGTGTCGGCATAACAGCCACAAACTGAATAAAAATTTTCTTTAATTAATCTACTACCTCCAGATTACAGACATAATCAATTAGCACAAATGTTCACCATGCACCAAGAGCCCTTCGTCAGTAACAAAAAATCTCTCGGCTTCTTACGATATTCTCCGCCTTTTATTGAACTGAAATTTCAGTATGGCGGTCAAAAGAACCCCCTTCCACTTTTCGTACTGAGACCGAAAGTTCCACTACACCTATTCATACATTATTCCCTTGTTAATACCTCTTTTCATATTATCCTCCCATTATGCCGACGTCTGTAGCGTGTTGCCATCCCTTCCGATTTTCTGCCTGAAACTTTGTAAGCATTTCATATTTCACCGGTGAGTGTTACATGACCCCCTTCATATACATTGCGGAGGTGTTCCAGTTGGTAAAATTTTGTCAAGAATTTAATTGCGCAGAAGGATTTGTTTTAATCCTTTTTCGCTTAATATTTGTCTATTTTATAAGACAGACAGACTCAGGCCTATACTTAAAATCTCAACTTGCAAGGCGGGTTTGCCTACTAGCGAAGGGAAATCAATACCCCCTAAAGTTTTCAATGGTAGCCAAGAGGGTGGGAGAGGGAAGGGTGCTGTAGTTACATCGAATCGCCGCCAGAGAACTCTCTGATAGTCCGGAAGAAACGGCCATATTGTAACGTTGCCAGCTGTGGTATTCCGTGCAATAATACAATGGTTATATCAAAAATCTATATCTCATAAAGTGTGTAATACAGAAATAGGTGTGCGGGTGGAACGTCTTAACACAGGCCTATTTTGCCGAACTCTTGGTTTTCTCATCCACAAAACAACATTGTTCTAAGCCACAGGTGAAGGTTGATAATTCATTTGTCCGTAACTTACTTAAAGTTAACTCTCAGAATTTCAGACTACAATGTCGTAGACGAGAACGATTAACGATTTGAAAGGATGTGGAAGTGATTGCAGCCATATACTGAGACATGCTCCGGAAATTCACCTGGAGGGACTGAGAAAAACACGAAAAACCTCTGTGAGGATAGCTGGTTTCCGGGCTGACGTTATAAACTGAAGATTTCTTAGTAGGAAGCAGAGGGACTAACCACTCTGCGCAACCTTCAGTGAGGTTGGTAATTACGTGACATTTTGTTCTTTCTTCTTTAACTAGTTCCAATTTAAACGTTTTCACAGTCAAGCCAAATAATTTCAGTTGGTTTCCATGACCTTCAAATACATTGACATATGATTGTTAGATACTGGGCAGGATACACCTTATTCTCACCACCACCACCACCACCACCGTCATTGGACTGTCGTCTCGAAAGCCTCTTGAAAAGTTAGGATTTTATGGAAAATTTTAGTATTTGACCTGGTTCCTTTCTGCTCAGGAACAGTAAAATAATGTTTTCTCGTGATCCCAAGCGACTACATGACTTGCTGGGTCATCCTTTTGAATATATATTTGCAAACGTCAAATTGTGATGACCTCTTTCTCAGCTTATTCAAAGTAAATTTTCCTTGGGGAAACCAAATTTGTCTTGCTATTACTAATTATTATTATTTCTTTTTTGAAGAAAATTTTGCGCAACGTAACTGTAAGTAGGACGTTAGTTTTAAAAACGGCACAGTATGATATGATTCCAGCCTACAAATGATACCCATTTTCTCATCACATGTATTGGGACATAGGCAGCAAGACACAAAAATTGTTAGTTATTATGTTAACCTGTTTATTTTACACAGGTGTAATTACTAGCATCTCACTCAGATGGAAGAGCAAAAATACAGCCTGAACGTAAAGTTCTGTTGAGAATATTTGAATTTAAGAAAGTGGAAATAAAACAAGAATGGACAGAATTACGTAGTATGAAACATTATATTTTGTGTCTCACTCCTCTTATTTATCTGGCCATATATCAAGGTGGGCGTGATTGATCGGGCATAACAAGCATGCAGATTAAAGAAAAGCTCATAAAATATTTTAAGAAAATTTAAAGGAAAAACAATTTTGGAGGTCTAATGATATTCTATGTGAATTTAATGAAGTGGTTAGAAAACAGAGGCGGGTTATCACTGGCCGTCCCACTAAGGACGAAGAGACAAGGAGTAGCACAAATTTACGATATAAATTTGGTCACAATGGGATCCTGGTGTCTAAAAAAGTAAGAAACTTTTGGCCATTCTAGGTTACCCTCTGGTTACACTTACACGTGAAAGAAGTGTACAGATTTATAAGCATACATTTTGTCTCAAAATTTTGTGTCCCGAAACTCAGAAATAATTGTTATCAGAATTATGCCATGATGAACGCATATCAATAAATCAAGTCTAAAATCACATAAAAATGTCATCGAATAAGCATTTACATTGTAGCGCAACGTACAGGTGATTATACAAATGAATTATATCGTTAGTGAGATCTCACCAATTTATGATTATTTATCTCAGTAATTAACCAACTTGATGCACAAAATTTTTGTTTTACAATTAGTTTATTTCATGCCTCTACATGTTTCGAGCACATGTGCTCATCATCAGGAGGTCATCACACCTATAGGTGTGATGATACCAGAGGCTGTATAATGTAATTTTGACCTCCTGATGATGAGCACATGTGCTCGAAACATGTCGAGGCATGAAATAAACTAATTGTAAAACAAAAATTTTGTCCATCAAGTTGGTTATTTACTGAGATCAATATACTGAGAAACATGTTCAGCAAAACGTCAAAATTTATGATTAGTTATTACAATAATAAATGCGATTTTATATTAGGCTACAAACATGACAGCTATTTATCATTTTAATAAATAATCCTAAATTAGTGAGCTCTCACTAACGGAAAAACTGCATGTTGTAAAAGTACTTATGTTTTAAACTTTTGTAATAAACGTGTCCGATTATGGTTCTGATGAATCGAAGCATGTAGCACGTTTTTGTATAATATTAAAGTGTTGTGTCTGTCTGTTTACATTGTGTGTGTGCAGACCCAGGCATAATCAGAGCACGACGAAGACAGGTTTATTCAGAACAAGGTTAACCACGTCTTAAAATAAAACATGTACACATATTTAATGAATGATGATAATTATGCAAGTAACAACTGATAATACCTCATGTTTCCCTATTCCTTAAAGATGGTGCACTGTAAATATTAAGCGACAGTATCCGTACTCTACTTAGAGGTTAGGTCTACTGTCGAATCAAGAGAATGAGATCGCTAAAGGAAAGGAATCTCCTTATTTACGCCTAAAATACTTCATTGTTTTCTAACACAAGATTTGGAATAGAGGTCATGAGTCCAGTGTCAAGTGGTGAGGACGCAAGTTTTGTCGGATACTAGTGACGTTCTGAACAATATTAAACTTAGTTTCGACCCGGGGAGAATGAATGATAATGGACGGTTTTATTCAGAGAGGTGGAATGGTTCGTGTCTTTGTGTGTGTGTGTGTGTGTGTGTGTGTGTGAGGCGCAATAGCCGAACTCGGCCCCAGGCCGCCTCATTGTTGAGGTCTCTATATCTTCCACAATTGGATATATACACACACACACAGACAGACAGACACGGTAGGACTCCTCCGAATAAGTGATCAGTCCGGAACACAGGCCAGTACCTACCCAAAACAAAACAAACACAAACACATCGTTGTCCTAATCGAGAATCAGACCCGCGATCTCAGTAATAAAACGGATTCAGACCTACGCATTAGACCGCACGGCCACTACGATCGGCAGTTTGTGCGTTAATATTAGTTAGATCTCAGGTTATTTGACTATGTTTTTTCAGCTGCATAGGTATTATGAAAATCCAATGTGATTAGAAGACTTATGTTATATAAAAAGAGAAGGTCCAGACGGAAGTCTCCAAAATACAAACACAGAATATTATCACTAATATCGCTAATATTATCACTAATTAATAAGTTTGGTCTTTTTCCGTTTAATACTGTTAGGTAATTATATTTTCTAAATCAAGTGCAAATTTTATACGAAAAATGCATACACTTGAATAAAATTAATTAATTTGAATTAGGCCCATGTCTTTGTTAATTTCCCATCCATTTAATTTTGTGAACGCCCATTCCAGAGGCCACGCGATCTGCGGCGGCTCGCTTGCTGGGGTTGTGGGTTCGAATACAGCCGACAGCATGGATTTTTATCTTTTGTGAGCGTTGTGTGTTGGCAGGTAAAGGTATCTGTGACGAGTTGATCACTCGTCCAGACAGCGTCCTACCTACTGTGGTGATCGTTGTGTGTGACCTAGAAACCTCTCGAATGAGGAGGCCATGGTCCGCTTAGGGCTGCAGCGTCATGTGAGGAGAGGGGGGTGGGTGATATCTTTATGACGACTTTAACTTGGTTATTATTGAATAATGATCATGACGAATAGGCTGTAAATTTTGAAACCATTCATGTTTAATTATAACATCTACAAAATCTGATTTAAAAATGCATTTCCTAATGTACCGCGTATTGAATAAAACGGAAGCCAGTTACAGTGATAAAAGCCACGAAAAACTTATGCTACACGAAAAATCGATTGCAGATTTCAGGCGAGCTTGTCTACTCACAAGAATCGTCACACGACAAGTTCGTTTCGAGTCCTCCTTACGCTAAACTTATAAGCGTCTCAACACATAATATTTACTACGAGATATTTTGACCCCGCAGGCCCTAACCCACCTGCTACCTGACTGGCACAAGCAGCGCCACAAACAATTAGAGCGTCTAACCAATTTACCTATATTTAGCACTTATAGGCCTACCTTTAGACATCACACTGGGAGCTGCAGCACTCTCCACCACGCCAGTCCGCATCTTATATATTAAATTGGATCCAGTGAGGGGGATAACGTCAAAACATTGCATGTCATCAAAACTGATCAAATCACAGCCTGGAAAATTTCTAAGAAAGAGAAGTGCATTTACTGAAGTCATGTTTACTATCAGTTACATACACTTCAGAGTATTTCACGCAAAATTTGAAAGGAACTGGATGAAGTAAAATTAAAGTCAAAATCAATCCTTTATTTTACACAATTTAAATTAAATGTATTTTTTTCCATTTCTCCTGTTTTCTATCGTGGACCCAGCACAGGACGTATAAAAATATGAAATTTTAATCTTACTAATATTTACGGTAGTCACAGATCTTGAATCGACGTGCTAGTTTTGACGAAGAAATTTTGGTCGCAATTCGAGTATGTTTTAATTACGTATTTGATCTTCAGTCTCTTAACCTTTTAGAACCTAGCCGTTAACACGTATACAAAGAGGTTTAACACTAAAAATTCACCATTTTTTCCGAACAGCTTATGATCTTCACAAATTACACCCATTATTTCAACATAACACATTTTCCAATTGGTCTTACTAATGGAAGCACATTTATTCCCTGTTAGTAACAGACTGAATTTTCATGTACAGTGCAGATTAATTTTAGTCTTCGAAGGGTTTTTGAGTGTCATTACTTGTTTGACAGTTTAGTTAATATACAGTATAGGCCTACATTGATGGTAACTAAGAAATAAACTCCGATCGAATAAGTGGTCCTTCGGTTTTTTAAAGATGCGTACTGATAATACAGAAATAGGTCCGCATTATTTGCTCATGTAAGGGAAGCATCTCCAAGAGATGGCAATTTTTATGATCATGTTCTTTCACAAAATGACTTAAAGATAAGTGGACTGCAACGACGCAAATAACTACTTGGATCCATCATATTTTGCGTTTCTTTGTTCGTTTGTACGAACCCTTTCAAAAAGGAGCATGGAAGTGAAAAGATAGTTTCCGAAATGCACAAACCTCATTAAACATGTTACAAAAACACATTTTAAAAACCTACAGTCTCGCTGAATATGTGGATTAGAGAAAGTTTTTATTAGAGACGCTCGTAGCCTCTTCCTCTGTCACGTTGTAACAGAACCTCTTAATAAAGTACACTTACTACATCATAACATCAGATAAAATAAATAGTCAAATTGCCCAACATGAAGGGTTTTATCTTCTCTTGGATATGACGTCGTGTACACTGGTGTGTGTGCAGGAAATTTCTGGAGTCTTGTTGCATTAGCCCGAAAACCAGATATTCTCATCAGCACTGTTGTGGGAAGAACCTCAAATCTCACATACAAAACGAAATTATAAAAACACTTCTCAATGAAAGAAACTGGGACAAAAAGGGTACTGTTTCTAAACAGTCAGTATAGGAAGAAATAGTGCAGCTATGTGAAAGAGCATTGCTCTAAACAGAAGTATAAAAAGGAGCTCAAGATATGAAATTTCGTTTCTGCTGTTCTCTTATTTCACTGTACCCATTTCCAAAACAGCCCCCAAGTTTCACTCATTTTCCTTTGTAATCTGAGACGGCAAAATTAAGTCAACTAGATTTCACAAAAATAAAAATGTCATAAGTTTAGTGAGACATGTTATCTCATAATTTTTTAAATAATGATAATTTCTTCCAAAAAAATGCAAGTAAAATTTCTTCGGAGTAAAATGTTTAATTGAATTTACTAAATTTAGCAGGAAAACACACTCCCGAAACAAATTCGCATTGTACACAAGAAGAAATTATAATTTCACACTAAATTTATAAGCAAAAATTGTTGAAGAGTAAGGGAACAGATCATAAATTTCTCCGCGCTGCTTTAGAAAGTTTTGGCCGGGATTGATACACAGAAATACGTGACCCGTAAACCTGCTGCCTCCAGTTTCATTGCAGAATATGGACGGAGCAAATTGCCCCGAAGCCTTGATAATTGTCAATCAAACTACAGGGCGCTATATCCCAGAGGACCTTTACCTAATATCAACATCCATGAAAGCCTCAGATTTTACACAACAGAAATCACACTGGTAGCTTCCAACTGACAATATGAATAAACTTTTCATAATGTGAAGAACTAAGGCATGTTCCGTCGTTTCTCACTTATTGTTAGTTCAGGTTGTATATTGCATTGCCATTACGTTCTGCAGGAATTATTTAGTGTCATATTGTCACTCTGTATCTAAATTTAGAACCACACAAAGGTGCACATCTGTAATTACATTGATATCGCGGGATGTTCAAGGGCACGCAGGGGACTGCATTATGTGCATAGCCTACATATCTTAACCAAATACCACTTGAACTTTGATGGAAACAATCTTGGTTTCAGCAAACACTTTTTCCGCGTCTTTAGTATGTCATTTTCTTAAGCAGAGGAGAGGATTAAATTGAATAAAACCTTGCTGGTATGATTTTCATGGACTTCAACCCGTTGTGACTAATCACCATTCACTTGGATACAAATTATTCCATGTAGCACAATATTTTTTTTCAAACGCTACTTATTGCGATCGAAAAAGATCATAAAAGTTCTTCTACAAAACCTTAAAAATCAAGGTAAAATGCTTTTATTTGAGAGAGATCTCAAAAATCTTAAAACTCGAGCTACAGTGTTTTCATTTGTAAGATCCCTAAAAAAAATCTTAACAATGAAGGTAAAATATTTTTATTTGAGAGATCTCTCAAAAATTTTAAAAATCAAGGTAAGGTGATTTTGTTTGCGAGATGTCTAAAAAATCTTAACAATCGAGGTAAAAGGTTTTTATTTGACAGATCTCTCAAAAATCTTACAAATCAAGGTAAAATGTTTTTACTTGAGAGATCTCTCAGATAAAAACATTTCACCTTGATGTTTAAGATTCTGTAGAAGAGGGCCTGATGATGATGATCGTTTTCGATAAAAAAAATTAGCGTTTAAAAATGACAATAAAATGTTGTGTTAGACGGAATAATTTGCATCTGGTGAAAGCTTGCATTTATGGTTACATACAAATAATAAAACCACTACATGTGCCCTAAGCTATGCCAACAGCAGAGCTTCCAAACTTTCCAGTAGCAAACCGTAACACTTGCAGTGACCGACGTTCCTTTATTTGGGTCAGTCATGATAACAAAAGATGTCGTCTTATCTCCATTCATCGCCAATAGTAATTCATGATTCAACAGCATGCTGCCAAACAAAGAAGCGCGATAAGCCTACTGCATTTGCAGCAGCTGCAATTTGAAATCTAATTTGGAGTGAGATCAACTTGCTGAAATTCCAAGTCTTGTGCTAAAGGGCCTCCAGAAAATAGCCTAACTCCGAAGCAGTCGATAAGCCTTAACTCTTCAGCATCACCGCTGTGAGAACCTCTAAACTCACACACTGTATTTGTTTCGCTTGAAAATGTCTTACATCTTACAGCCCTTCAAGAGCAATGAAATCAAAAGGTCACCGAGTATTCACGGTTTGACAGGCACTAATATTTAACGTTAAATCTGCCCCACTACATGCTAAGCACGAACAGAGAGGAAACTGAGGTATAGCTCTACCCACAATCAACTCCGTCACTAGAATGATGTGGGTCGTCAGCGCTACACTCCGTCCGCGTACCCTCGGGAAGGAGACCCCGTACCCCCTTTTACAGGAGGTTGAGTAGGCCTGTGGTTTGGATGAGTACGGAAAATCTCGCCCCCACCAGCGTTCGGACCCTTAACCATTCAGTACTTAGCAAGTCACTATACCAACTGCAGTTACTAAATATAATGCAGTGGCAATATTCAATCATTAGTGCTACCGTCTATAGACCGGTACACAGCACGATCTTGGGGTTCACAGAGACGTTACAGCGTCGAATCGGCGTCAGCACCACTGTTTCTATTTGACATCTGCTTCTCCTATTTGTAACTACTTGCTTAATACCTATGATGATAAAATAGCAAGCGGCTCATGCATATCGCCCATATTTTGTAAGAAGGAGACAACCCACAAAATATCAATTTTGCAGCAGAAGCAGGAAGGTAGCACCTTTTTACATATTACAAATGCTTTGAGAAATAGGATATCCTCCACTTTTCTTGGCTATTCGTGAAGATTGAGTTGTCTCTGTACATATCACAAAGGACCATCAATTGAATGATTTGTTATAAGAAACTCGTTTTAATTCAAAGTGGCAGTTAGCTCCTCTTTTATATGTTAGGTCTATGTGCGAATATGATGTACGAAGGAATGTTTTTTTTAGTACAAAAATGGTAACATTCAGTTTGAGTGCCGTATAATGTAAGAGTCGTGCAAGACATCAAGGATCGAAAACACAAATTCACCAGATAATTTGTAATGATACCATTTCCAACACACAATTTAATCAAAATTTTTTGAGAAACTTCTGGGATAAAAAGCACTCGTATGAAAAGGCAGACACGTTCTCGTTTCGTGTCAATAGCTCACAGATCACTACGACAATAGATATCTTAATAGATTTCGAGTTATGTGATCCATGAAAACTTTAACGATATGTGACGGTATGCATACATTTGATACCGTGTCACAAAATTACTAAGAAAGCGCTGAATGTACCAAGCGAATGTCCGACAACAAGACTTTCCGTAGTCAATAGAATGTTAAGCCTAATTACGGCCAGCATTTCTCAAGCTTTCCAGCCTGTGATTAGCACTGTTATACTCAGCAATAACACTGCTCGCATTTCGACCGACACAGCAACCATTTATGCTAGTACTATGCTTGTCTGATGTATTGCGTTATTAGATGGTGCGCTCTGTTTTCGGAGTTGTCTGTACTCCAATCTTCAAGCGACTGCTTGTCCCTCTACTGTGTTAAAGTTCTGCTTCTGTACGGCTTAGTGAAACAATCTTCTGTTTCTGGATTTTTTTAATCGTTGCACCGTGCATTCTGAAATCTATGTAGTTCACTCACCAACAAATACACTATTTATGAACTTGGTTAAAAGTTTTAAAGTTACATTAAAATACACAATAATATCGCTCCTACATGTTTCGGTCTTCAATGACCGTCATCAGGGAGCTTTATCTGTAACTAACTAAAGTTATATTTATGTTAAAACACTCGGTAAAATTTCTTCGTTATATAAACTAGGTGATATGGCAGCATGTGTGTTGTGTGCTGTGCAGAGTGAGAGAGTGAGTCTCACTTTGCACTGCACACAACACACATGCCGCTCTTCTTAACTGTTAACAGACTATGACGCTTAGGAAACTGACTCTGTTTCCATGTTCGAATAAAATGGGAAGAAACGCCTAATCTGGTAGGCCCCCTAGGAACAACTAACTCCCATTATAAATTAAGACAATGGGCAAAGTCCAAAAGAAGAAGACTGTTTCACCAAGTTCTGCCTTTGCATAATTCAGCAGCATGCCATGAAGACGAATGGTATACTGCAGATGTGCCTCCGTGCATGTACTAAGTTGATGTCAGTGGAAATTTTCAAACCAAAACCGCTTAACCCTGATCCCTTGATGCCCATTGGACAGGATAGTGGATGAGTCGAACAGCTGATATGAAAGCTGAATTTGAACAAAAAAAAAACCCCTTGTCTCTGCCGAGAATTGAAACCCGATTCATCGACTGTCCATCCCACAGCCTATTCACTATATTGACAGATATTGTGTAAATTTGAAATTTTGTACTACTGTTGACGGAATAAAGTTTGAAATAATCAATTAATATGCCGATTGCCGGATCATAGAAGTGATTTAGGTTCTGGGTCCATCCCAAATGCCGCCATTGTTTGAAATATGAAAACAAATCATGAAGACAGGAGTTCAGTCAAACCTGAAAAGTCGAACAAATCCGACAGTAGAAAATATCCATCACAATTCTGATATACTGAATCGAACACGATCACAGAATTTTCTTGTGTTTAACTTTGCTGCATAAAATCGAAGACATTGCTTCTATAGGGTTCTGGGCAACGGCGGCTGGTGGGACTTTTTAGGGGTGTGACAAGGATCATTGTGTGATTATTGAGAATGCCTAATGGATTGTTTCTTTCAGCACAACCACTCAGCGTCAGTGCTGGCTTCATGCAAAGCAAGAACCCAGCTTTACAGGGTTGGGCACAGATTTCAATTACTCCACGTTTCTGTCTTTCCACCAGATGGCAGGACAGGATCAGAAGTGGCAGAAAGATGCCGCAGACCAGAACTTCGACTACATGTTCAAGTTGTTGATCATCGGCAATAGTAGCGTGGGCAAAACATCATTCCTCTTCCGGTACGCGGACGACTCCTTCACGTCGGCTTTTGTATCTACCGTTGGCATCGACTTCAAGGTCAAGACAGTTTTCCGACACGACAAAAGGGTCAAGCTACAGATATGGGTACGTAGTAAGTATGCACGGCTATGAATTCAACATATACTTACTTACTCCTGATGTAGAGTCCTTCTTGAGAAGCTAACTGGTTTGAAGGTAGTCAAGAAATTCCCCGCATTTCACGGAACCCGAAGGTTCATTACGGCACTCACAAGCGTCCGCCACCTGTCTATATCCTGGGCCAGCCCAATCCAGTCAACATACCCACATCCCACCTCCTGGAGATCAATCCTAATATTATTCACCCATCTAAGCCTAGGTCTTCCCAGTGGTCTCTTTCCCTCCGGTTTATCCACCAAGACCCTATACACCCCCCTCCTCTACCATACACGCCACATGCCCAGCCCATCTCATTCTTCTCCATTTTATCACCCGAACAATATTGGGTGAGGAGTACAAATCATTTAGCTCCTCGTTATGCTGTCTCCTCCATTCCCCCGTTACCTCGTCCCTCCTCGGTCCAAATATTCTACTCAACACCATGTTCTCAAACACCCTCAGCTTCCTTTTCTCTCGCAATATCAACGACCCAGTTTCACACCCATACAAAACAACGGGCAAAACTATAGTTCTATATATCTTGATCTTTAAATTTTTGGATAGAAACCTGGATGACAAAAGATTCTGCACCGAATGATAGCAAGCACTTCCTGGCCTCAATCTGCTGTTAATTTCTTCCTCAATAGAATTTTGATTTGTTAAAGTTGTTCCCAAATATTTAAACCCTTCCACCCTCTCGAAGGTACTAATATCAATCCTCACACTATGAATTCATCCTGCATTCTGATCTTGAGACATGACCATGTACTTAGTTTTATCAGCACTTATTTCCAGTCCAATCTCCCTAGTAGCAGCTACTAAAGCTTCTGCATTTTCCTTTAGTGTATGTATGCTTCCTCCCAGTATATTAACATCATCGGCATAAGCCAGAAGCTGATGTGTACCATTTAGTTTTAAGTCATCCTGGTTTACCTGAACCCTCCTAATGGCGTACTCTAAAGCAAAGTTAAAAAACATTGGTGATAGAGCGTCTCTTTGTTTCAAACCATCCCTAATAGGGAACCTGTCAGACTCATTCTTGCCTACCCGGACTCTGCTATATGTTTCAGTCAGACTCATCTTTATTAACCTTACAAGTTTCCTAGGGATACCAAACTCAATGAGTATTTTATATAAGGCCTCCCTCCTAACTGAATCGTAAGCTTTATTGAAGTCTATAAAGAGCTGATGAACTTCTTCATTGTATTCCCATTTTTTTCTCAAGTATTTGGCTAATGCAGAACATACGATCAATAGTCGACCTGTTGCGTCGAAAGCCACATTAATGATCCTCGATAATTTCCTTCGCATATGGAATTAACCTTGAGAGCAGGATGTTGGATAAAATTTTGTTAGTGGCTGGCAAAAGTGATATGCCTCTATAATTATTACAATCTGTTTTATCCCCTTCTTATGAATAGGTACTATGATCGACTCCTTCCACTCTTCAGGCAGTTTTTCCTTCTTCCAAATAGAAGTAATAAGTTTATGAATCTCCAAGTAAATTGTTCTACCCCCTACTTTAATCAGTTCTGCTGGTATTTGATCAAAACCTGTCGATTTGTGACTTTTGAGCTTGTCGAAACCAGCTCAACCTCACAGGCACTTGGCTCGGGTACTAGTGGTTCTGCTGTGTGTATTTCTGCCTGCCCAAATTTCTTAACCCCATGCACGTTGAATAGCTGGGAGAAATATTTCCTCCACCTAGCCACAATACTGTGGGAGTCTGTCACTTTTCTCATCCTTCACTATATTACATCTAGGCTGGTACCCCTTCTTAAAGTCATTGATTCCCCATACAAGTCCCTAATGTTTTGGATCTTACTGTTAGTTTCAAGTTCCTCAATTTTAGCTCTCAGATATGCCTTCTTTTTGTTCCTGAAATGTCTGCTAACTTCACGTCTTA
>Ga0123352_10001232_pt1 | contig 33403 bp, 21 predicted proteins | sample TergutLab28metaG_FD_89700 | JGI IMG/M metagenome (GOLD analysis project Ga0123352, IMG submission 89700) | Labiotermes labralis P1 segment gut microbial communities from Petit-Saut dam, French Guiana - Lab288 P1 | ecosystem: Host-associated > Arthropoda: Insects > Digestive system > Gut ...
GAGGTTTTTAGCATTAGTGTAAATTATAGTATATAGAGGTGAATGCTTGGTGTGATGTGTTTAGTCGCTTTGTTGCAGTTGGTACGCTTGTTTCTGTTGGTGTTGTCTGTTCTGGTATTTTCTACTTATAGATTATGTGTTCTCATGTGTGCAGTGTGTTTTATTGGTTGATTGGTGATGCTTTGCTAATGTACTCTGGTATTGTGAGTTTGAGATTGCACCTACCTTGTTTCGATGTGCGTTGGAGTTTCAGTGTGGCTGGGTTGGGGTGGTATCCGTGTAGCAGGCTGAAGCACAACTGGTCTGTTCATGTGGAGTGCGGGGGCTGGGGGTTAATGACCATTTTGAATAGGGGGTTTATTTCTCCTGGGTTTTGCTCAGGAATGAGTTTGCCTTCTCGGTGGAGGGATTGGATGTAGTATTGCTCGTAAGGGATGAATAAGCTTGGGTTATTTAGGGATTTCAGTAGGGTCATTCTACTATTCATTTGGTCATATTCGTGCTGGTTTTGTAGCAACCCAATACAGAATCAATCAAGAAATCAGATTCTTGTACTTGAAGAAAGCCAAAATGAACGAACAACTATACTACAAACACTTGGAATGTGCAGCCACATGGCCGAGACTCGGGACATCTATCCAACAAATCATAGACAACAACCTCCAAGGTGAAATGGAAATATGCTACGAAGGCCTCAACAAAAAACTAGACAAACTACAAAACAACCAGCAGCAACACTCCAAATGGATAACACAGGGACACCGACAGGAATTCTATCTGCACACTGTCAACCTCACCAACATTAAATTCACAAAGGAAGAACAAGAACTACTGGATAAAGGCATGCAATACAACATACAGCAAACTAGCAAGACCAACTGGACCAATCTAGTCGTGGAAACGGAACGAACAATAAGACAACTAGAAACAAAAACACAAGATGCCTACCATATACTAGCAGCCAAGAAAGTTAAGCAACTATGTTATACCCTTAAACAGCAGCAACACTGTATAAAAAAGACAAACATATCTAACAAAAAACATACACCACAAGATCGAGCAGAATAATGTGATGATCACACAAGCGGACAAAGGAAAAACTTTGTTTATCATGTACAAACAGGGCTACCACAACAAAGTACACTAATTCCTGACAGACAACAAATTTCAAGCCATTCCAAGAAACCATACCGACAAATACCAAAAAAAGATCACACAAACCATAAAACAATACAACCTAATCTTCAAGAAAGAACAAACCAAACACCTAACACAAAGAAACCCAAAGCCACCCACACTAAAAGCACAACTGACAATGCATAAAGCTGGTAATCCGATCAGGCCGGTGATCAATAATAGAAATGACCCCTCATACAAAGCCACCAAAAAGCTTAACAAGATCTTACAACAACACTTAAACCTAGACAATCATCACACAATAATCAACTCAACAACTCTAGCACAAGACCTGACTAAACTCAACATCAACACAAAGCACAGATTAATAACAATGGATATAAAGGATCTGTACGTTAATATACCTATCACAGAAACTACTGACATAACCAAAACACCAATGCTGAAACATAATGAACCAGAAATCGCAACACAAATCTGCAAACTTCTAGAAACAATACTACATAAAAATTACTTCATATTTCAGGAACAAATCTACCAACCCAACAAAGGAATAGCGATGGGCTCGCCCATATCAGGCACAATAGCGGAAATATTTTTACAACACTTAGAACACATACACATCAGACCCCTCTTAAAATCCAAACAAATATGGTTTTACACCCGATACATAGATGACATCCTCATCATTTATGATACTGAAAGCACCGACCAGGACTACCTGATACAACACGCCAATTCAATGCACACTAATTTGCAGTTTAATCCAACACAAGACGAGAACGGCTGCATCGATTTTCTCAATTTAACAATCATCAGGGAAACCTCCCACCTACAGATTGATATATACCACAAGCCTACAACAATAGACCCCACCATACATTCCACAACCATCCACCCTAATGAACACAAATTGGCAGCCTACAGGTATTACAGAGAAAGGTCAACAATTCTTCACATCGCCCAACAAAATGGATTCCACCTACAACAATGCAAAAACTAAGACAGCAGATAAAACAAATAACTAAGCACACCACAATGCACACAAGCACAAACAAAGAAAAGGAGATGGGTAACATTCACCTACATTTCCCCACAGATATGAACGGTCACAAACATATTCAGAAACACAAATGTCAAGATAGCATTCAAATGCCGAAATACCATAGCCAACTGGAACAAACCTTTGAAAAACCACAACACCCTGCCCCACAATAAATGGGATATTTATCAACTGACATGTAACACATGCCACTTGTTGTATGTTGGCCAGATGAGCCGCAGCCTGAGCATACATTTCCAAGAACACATAAGATACATTAGGAACAACAATCCCCAATCAGCATATGCCCAACACATCCAACAAAACCAGCAAGAATATGGCCAAATGAATAATATAATGACCCTAATGAAACCCCTAAATAACCCAAGCTTACTCATCCCTTACAAGCAATACTACATCCAATCCCTCCACCAAGAAGGCAAACTCATTCTGGAGCAAAATCCAGGAGAAATAAACTCCCTATTCAAAACGGTCATTAACCCCCAGCCCCCACGCTCCACATGAACAGACCAGTTGTGCTTCAGCCTGCTACACAGATACCACCCCAACCCAGCCACACTGAAACTCCAACACACATCGAAACAAGGTAGGTGCAATCTCAAACTCACAACACCAGAGTACATTAGCAAAGCTTTGCCAATCAACCAATAAAACACACTGCAAACATGAGAACACATAATCTATAAGCAGAAAATACCAGAACAGACAACACCAACAGAAAAAAGTGTACCAACTGCAACAAAGCGACTAAACACATCACACCAAGCATTCACCTCCATATACTATAATTTACACCAATGCTAAAAACCTCCATCTTTACAGAACACACAGACCAATGTGGTGATACAATAGAAAAGTCGCAGGCTCCTGATGATGGATGTATTAATGTTCGAAACATGTTGAGCATAGAAGAAGTGTAATAAAACTTAATAACTAGTGACATCAGTTGGTCTCTTATTCTTCAACTATCACAATGATGCACAGTCCAATATCCATAAGGCTGTAACATGACTAAGTCTGTGGAAATTTAGTATGGTAATAAAGTTGTGTCAGATTAAAAATCGTCTCTTTTGTCTTAATTATATGTTCACACATGGGGATGCAATCCATTAGTGTCGCCATGTAAGCCGAAAACATTCCAGAATGCTCTAATTCTTCACAAGCAAACCAAAATAAAACATAAATGCTCTTCAAAAAGGTACAGTGTATCTCTTTTACCATTGTCCTGAGCACTGCAGCTGTCACAGGATGCCCCGGAAGATGCAAGCTTTGTACATAATAAAGTTGCAAGCTTGGTGCCATTATAAAAGTCCCTGCATGATGGACAGATGCAAAAAGCATGAGAACACATTATTTGGTGACTAATAAAATGCTGATATTTTAGACAGTCAACAGTAAGTTTCAGAAGCAGATTCAGTCACTTTATGTACATTTGTTCTTAAAACAAATAATTACTTTCTAAAATGTAAATTATAATTCAGTACTTTCAATCATTATGTAATATGGCTGTTTTAAAGTGGCGAATTATTTCACACCCTTAAAACTACCTGTCAAATGTAACTAGAAAGTTATGTGATACGTATTAGGAACAGCTCAGTTGCTGCTTTACAGTCAGTAAAGCACAGGCTGTGTCCAGAGAGAATATATTATGAATCTTGCATGAAATCTCCATGGCGTGCTTTCTTTGGATACACAAACCGTTCGTGTATATATATAAATACACACATATATTGAAGTTCTAGAGAATCTAAGAGAACTGAAATTACAATTTGAAGTCAAGAGTAATGTGATATCCCCACTTCTTGAATGGATAGAAAAATATGGAAACTGTAAGCTTAATGTGTCTGAAAAACATACAAGAAGCTACTAATCACAGTAAAGAACAGAGGAGCGTCTTCTGGGTTTTGAGACATTGTAGGTTCACTGGTTGACATAAAGTTTCAAAGGAACAAACTACCTCCATATTCAGGGATTACAAAATTACATCCAGGTAGGTGCTTAAATACAATAAAAGGAAGGTAGGCTTGAAAGAAGGACAGAAGTGATGGGAAGATGAGGAAGAAGACATAAGCTGCTACTGGATGACCTTCAGGAAATGAGAGTATACTGGAAATAGAAAGAGGAAGCACTAAGATTGCACCCTGTGAAGAAATCACTTCGGAAGGAGATATGGACATGTCCTATGACACAGTATGACATGAATGAGTTGCTGCAGTGATTAGGTGGCATAAGTGGATGGAATAATGTATGTGGGACGCATGGCATGTGGCCAATCAAAACCACAGAAAAAAGGGACAGATATTGGTCCAGGCCAATAAATTTCTATACACAGAAATGGAGGCATTTTCACTATACATTCATGTCACCATGAAAACCCACTCACCATCCATAAGCAACATATGAATCAGCAACGTAACAATTATCAAAACAGATGGAACTGTTAGTGCAAATTTACTTCAACATAAGAAGCACGTGCACACGCACATACACACACACGTAAGTATCAAATGAAATGTCAGAAAAGAACACTACAAGCTTAAAATTACATATGCGTGTTAAAAAAAAAATGCCAGACTGGCTGCAAAGTAACAGTGCTTCAGTCACTAGAGTTCCTCTACTGTATGATGGTAAAATACAGTCTCCTAAATCATTTTATCTTAATTTCAAAATTGAAGCATGTGTTGTTCAGAAGTGACACACAGTGAAGTAAGGACATGTGTAGTGCAATCACAGAATTCTATGTTCCCACAGAATGGCATACTTTATAGCACAGTGCATGTACATCATGTTCTGTTTCAAACTCAGCAAAATTCCTGCACAAACCTACACGTTGAAACTGACTTCTGAAGAGGAAAGAATGAGCACAACTCAAATATTTGTGCATCAACACAACAATGTTTCTGCTCACTCTTATCTATGCATTCTGCCCAAGAAACGTTTGACTGCAATCCAACAGCCTCTGGTCAACAGATCAAGACCAATACGACTTCATTCAGTTTTAAAGCCTCAAGTCACATCTCCACAGGAGCACCGTTCGTGACACAAACACTACCAATAAAATATCACAGAACCATTTCCAGAGCTGAAAATGCAGGATGTCTGTACATGCATCTGATATTTGCAGAACTACTGTATAAGTCATAAGAAAACTACTTTCATCAGTACAACAGTCACTTGCTACTCAATACAGTAAGCACAAAAACACTGCACTCTGAAAATCTTTTGCTCACACTTCATTTACTTACCACCTATTAAGTAATTCAAATCAACATACCTACTGATGGTAATTACAAGAAAAGCAGGAGGGTATGTTACACTATAGTATAGTATTTGAATTCCAATACTACACCAAGATGGCTAGTGTGGACGTGTGAAATGACCGTCAGCTGTGTTCAGTCGCCGTGAACCATGAACAGGTGACGGAGGTACCGACAGCTCATCCACCTTCACCCGGTTATTCAGAAAATCACGAATGTGTTGTACGATCAGATCAATGGCAACTGCAACATATTGGTTTGGTGGTTTATTTATTAACAGGATGTATCATAATTGATTTACATACCTGAATGTTTTAATTATACACACAATACATTTACAAGCATACAGACAAAAATCACCACATAAGTACAATACTTCTATTAAAAAACTGTGTCCAGTTTCTCCCCACAAGCATAAGTTGTAATACACAACTTCAAAAATGATGGACTAGTTATTTTAGACCATTTCACCAGTACAGAACTGTGCTGAAAGAATCAAAGTGAGTTCAAGTAACATGCACCACAACAAACAATGCTCAGAGGCATCAGAGGTTTAATCACTGGAATACGATTGTTCCATCAACAGAAAGTGTGCAACAGTACAGATCAAGGGCAATGTACAGCAGGCTGCATAATCCACCATCTGATAACAGACATGAGGTGGTAAAGAAAGCTGGGATTTCCACTGGTAACTAACACAGCATACCCAGTAAGGCTCTGTCTGCCAAGACATCATACCAAGAATGCTGATGTGGTGAATGGTCTAACACCTGCATGAAGATTAATGAGTACATTATGCTTCTTGCACGTATCACTGCACACTTCCCCATTACAACAAATAAAAATCTATGCCCAAGACATTAAGTTGCCACTTAATTAAGAGGCTGATTAAGACAAGCTAACAATTCATAGAAAATATTTAGTTCAATAACTGACACAAGTGGCATGGATGAATCCTATGGATTCTGCTTTGTGTCTGCCATCAATTATCTGCAGGCCAAGTGCCTGCGACATGGGTTTTCAAATTCAAAGACGGAATACATCTTTTGCTTGACCACTATAGCCAGGAACTACTCAGTATTCTTATAGGCCAGACGTATGATGTCCCAAAAGCCACCTAATGCCAAAAGTTACAGGTATGCATACACATAGGTCTAACTGTAAATATGTGCCTCATGGGATAAGCATTCAGGTCAAAGGGCTACGGCCAAGATTTTAACCAAATATAGGCTATACCACATGGGCACAAAACCCAGCAGAATACAATCCAGACTTCACCGTTCACATATAATATACTAGCATTTTACAAATGCCTGAAGAAAACTGTTTATCCTACAAAGAAAAAGAATAAATAATGAAATATTTCTCCCCTTCATTTGTATAAGATTCATCTGAAATAACTGTGAACACAACAATTTTTAAGTGAAGGGGAGAAAATCTAACACTTTAAAAGAAATTTCTTTCATTAACTTCACCGAGACGGAGACAGTAAAAACCTCCAGAATGTTAGTCTGTTTCCAATCAAGAAAAAGCTACAACCAGACAAGTATTTTAACAAGCTTATAAAACTTGGAAACTCACAATTTCAAATGTTATTAACTATTCAGTGAAATGAAAGCTGTGAATTCAAGCTTCTGAATACTGCTTTAATCAAACTTTTAATTAAGGATCCCTTCAGAGAATTGCACTAATTATAACAAAAGCTGGAAATCACATATATACCAATACATTAATAATGCTAAACACATGTAAAAAGGATATACAAAAATTAATATAAGCTTCTCGCAATTTATTTATGATTTACATCATACTGTGTTGCTTTCTGTATGATTACATTGAAAATAATAATATAAATACGTAGCACAACATACAAGAAAAAAATACTGTCACCGAAACAAACTTCATTTCATATTACTAAATAATAAATCTACTGAAAACAAAGCAGTGTTAAAAATAGTAAGACATATGTCTAGATACTTCAGAAGTGTCTAATTAAAATACAAATTTCCAGTCACTACCATGTTTGAAGATTGTAGACATTTCTCATGGAACTTTATCTACGGTTCCTTTAAACATACACAAGTTTGGGAAAACATCACTTTCTAATCTAGACACAATTCTTAGAAAAATGGAAAATAAGTAAGCACATATGCTTTAAAACAACAACCCTATAGTAGAGTACAGCAGCATTTTTCACTGGTCTATGGACAATGGAACAGAAAACGTGTTCATGTGTAATTCTTACATGTAATATAAAATAATTCAAAACTAGTACAGCTTGAAAGGAAAAAACACCAATCACAAATATATGTATGGGATAAACCACCTTTCAAGATGCTGGGTAAATGCTAGATTTTCAATTACAATGCATGCAAATGTTAATGCCAAGTTTTATCTTCATACCTTAGCTGAACTGAGAATACAAGGCAGTTTGTGTCTGACCACTAATGTTGTTACAAAACAAAAACAATTTCTCACATTCATGTATAGGAACTTTTTTGAAAGAATAATTATAATTCTATATGAATAATAAAAACTAAAGAGAAACAATAAACGAGTTTCTTTTCCTCACTACAGAATGTACTGTTAAGTCCACTATCTAACAGATGAGTTTTACATGATAAATTAGGTCTTAAAATGTGCCATAAACAACACCATATACCACAGTAATAAAACATATTTTTCACTCAATATCTGGAAACTATCAAAGATGCAAAACATGCAGACATTGTTAACAACATATGGAAAAAAACACAGATACAGGACATGCAGACACTGCTACAAACAGTTACAAAATATAAAATACAGAAGCAGATAACACGTTACCAATCTGCTTTCTTGTCAAGTCAGTGTCAGACTAAAGGAACATACTGCAACAATTCTATACAGAGATCTTAAACAGAATTAACCAGACAACCCACCCTCAAGCAGTAGCTATAACAATACAACTGAAATGACATTACTGAGATTCCAGTTCCTCCAACTGTGACTACCTCATAACTGGCACACCCTACTTATGAGGAAGAAATAGAATATCAATGTTTGCAAGCCTTCACTTTGAGACCATGCCTACATTGTTTATGTCCCTTCCACTCCCAATTCAGAGAACAGATTGAACAGTTCTGATTCTAGACATCAAACAGCCTAGTATGCACTTTTTATGGCTCTGCTGTTGGCATGGAAACCATAATACAGAAGTGGAGGACACTGTCAGATTTTACGAGAAAATAAAGTATAAGTGTTTTAAATACGAAATTGTATGTAGACAAAATGCCACAAAATATTTTAAAATTTGATTATTGCTAGACTTCATTCTTATACACAACTTCAGATATTTGTGCCTGGTGTTTGATGCACTGAATTGGCTTTTTGTGTTAGAACATAGGGATCCGGGTCCTTGGATATTGTCCAGGAGCATCCAACAGTAAAAGGATATCTCCTATCAGGTGAAGTATTGTGTCAGTTACACCTTTACATACCAAGGTCAAAACCACTTATCACCATGGGGTGTGCACTCTCTTCCTACAAGCCAACACATTTATAGCAGCCTTGAAGAAGAAAATCAAATATATACTAGTCAACTGAAACTGTAGCGCTGGCAGAAGTATGCAAAAATAAGGTCATCCCTGTGCAAGCCAGTATGGTATATAAGGGGCATAGGGGTTTGAGATCCACCCATTCTTTATCTGGGCTCTAGATGGAGGTAAGCCGTTAGTCTGATGTCCCGAACGGTTTACTTCTGGGGAAAGCACCTCTGGTACCTAATGAATAGGAAGCTGGGTGGGCCCCAGACCCAGTACAAACATTCTGAAGGGAAGAAAATCCCTTGTCCCTGCTAGCAATCACACCCCAGGTCATTTAACTCTTAACCTAGTCACTATACTCACTATGCCATTCGGTTTTTTTTTTTTGTGATTTGACCACATGGCTTAACCAGCCTCAGTGACTTATTGGGCCAGATGAATTCCAAGCATACAAACGTCAAGTTCTACAAGGAATTGGAGAGGGAGTGACAACTACCTTTCTGGATATTCTGATCAGCTGGTACCCCGACAAATCAATAGGGCACTGTGCCCATAGGAAGATCACCCACATAGATACCTACAAACAGTCTCTCACCACCTGCAGGCTTATAAGATATGTCATAGCCAACTTAATAGACAAGAGAGAAAAAAAAAGTGATGAATCAAACCTAGCCTCTGAATTCTGACATGTCAAAACCATCCTTCTAGTCAATGTCTGCTCCTCCTGGGACATCAACACTGCAACCAAGCCTAGATCCATCAACAACAAAAGCAGTAAATGATATCACGTGGCATATAACCTTTATGTCAAAGGCACACACAACATCCAGAACACCCATTGCAATGGGCAGGTGTGAAACATCCCCTGCTCACATAGAGAAGTACATATTGGCCGGCCAGAATGTCCATCCCATTTCCACTTGACACACCAAACTCTAAGGGCAGTATTCAGTGATCACAGAACACTCTACAGAGATAAGACACAGCATCAACTTTAAAACAGCAAAGGTCACAGCTAATATCTAGGGGTCAGTTTGAACATATTATAACACTGGTGTTGGTGGTTAACAATCCTACTTCATGTCTGGGGGGTCATGGTTTCATATAATGGCCCAGAGACTGGTTATGCTGAGGTTCATATGGCTTTCCAAGCAGATGATCACACTGTTTTTTAGCTGTGTCTGTAACCCCAGTCAACAGATATTACTAACATTCTGTCCAGCCATCCATTTGTCTGTCTGTATACATGAAATAAGTTGATAGAAGCTGGACTTTCATGAAATTCGATACTGGCCAGTTCTATAAATATCTGCTAAGAAATCTCAGTTTTCATAAAATCAGATACAAATATCAGACACTGTACCTGAATATCTACATGCACCCCTGTGCACATCACAAAACTTACCCAAATATCGCAGTATAAATACTTCAGCATGCACATTAACACAACCTCCTTCTGTCAACCATGTCTGCTGAGTGTGCACTGATGCTCTTACAATTGTGTTAACACAAACTTTTGGTGACACTGGGAAATGCCAAAATATGGGGCAGAGACAATTTCCTTCACTAAGGAATAAGTGTGACCAGAAAGTACCACTATTTTTGGGAAATGGAGAAGACAGAAACTGTCACCAGTGAAAGTATAGCATTCCCTGCTCTGATTTTTACAAAACACTCAACAGCATTATGTGCATATGTCATGTACCCCATTTCACCCAAATAAGACAACAGATGTGGGAAGAATGGATAGACATTCATTTATATCCTAAAGTATGGCTTTCGCTGTACTGATTTTCATTAAACCCACAATCAATCAGTAAATTTTTGTGGTAGTCTGCAAAAAATCTCTCCCAACATACGGAGAATGTACAAAATATGGACACAATTTCATTCATGCTCTTAAAAAGTATGGCTTTGAACTCAATGTTTTCAAAAAATTTTAAGTGCTCAAAAGCATTATGTGCAGATCTTTACCAAATGCCATCAAAATCAGTCAAGAAAACTGCAAGGACACAGAAATTCCTTGATGCCTCTAATTAAAGTATAACTGTCACTGAACCAGTATTCACAGACCTCATGCTTGCTCCACAAACTTCCATAAAAAAGGCCTACAATGAATTTCATGAAAATCCAACAAATGGTTCAGACACTGATACTTGGTCACAGACAGGCAGATGGATGAGAAATGCAGATGTGTTCTCCAAACAAGGCATTCCTTTTTACTTCATAGGAATGCCTAAAGAGTAACAATTTAACAGCAACCTACATGTCCTGAGAAGAAGCACGCATAGGCTGTGGCTCTTAAAGAGGATCACTCACAGCCTGAATCACCTTCTCAGCCATACACAACAGGTGAGCAATATAAAAACTTAATTTTGTTTCACTGATGATACATTACATTAAAATGCATTTTCTAATAAATTTTAAGGCTGAATATGCATTTTTAAAAATCATTTGTTGTTTATGCAATCACACTGCCAGTATTCCAGGCCACATTGCGTTCAATGGTAGGCTAATCAGTGAATAAATGGTAGGAAAGAATGTGGAAAAAGTCGTGGCTCAATTTTAAATACCACGGCGCTATTTAAATGGAAATAATAAGGAGAGGTACAAAAAATCTAAGCAGGGTGGCCAGTGACCCTATTGAGATTCAAACCAGGCACCACTCAAACAAAAGTCAGACGTAGTTACAACTTCAGCCAACTTGCTCAGAATATATAAATACATGATACTGCAGTGAGTTATGCTTATGTGAACATGTGGCGTATCTGTAAATCAACTGTTAGCCTATAGGTGTAATGGCAGCCAAATCAAGCCATCATGCATCAGTCATAAGAAACATAACACTACTGGCACAATTCTCCATAATAATGTTATGTTACGATAACCCTTCTGAAAGGCAACTTACCGAGAACAGATCAAAATCACTGGAGGGCAACTAAAGTACAATACATTATTTTGTAAGAGCTCCAAACAGCTTTCAAACAACATTATTTTTAGTCTATTGATCTTTTTATGTACGTAAATGAGTGGTAAAAGACTATACAACTTTAAAATCTTATGTTCAGAGAGACAGAAATGTAACAAAAACTCTTAGAAATGCAAAATGTGAACCCTGTTTGCAGGAATATTTTATGTAATAAAACCATAATTTATTATGATACATGTTGAATGGAATGGCAACACACTAATGGACCCTAATTCTGGACAAGTGTCTTATTAATACAGTGCATGCAGTAAAACTTTAATTTGTCTGCAGTGTGTCAGACATGCACTTGAGAAACTACAAGGTTGCCCTTTCCATTTTCCATGTATGATTGCTAGTATATGTCTTGTATAGATAAACCTGTAGAGCTCGCAGATATGCAAGATGGAATGTAAGAACCATCCAGTAAAACATCATGAAAAGTGGTTATATTATCATGGTTTATGTAGCAAACAGAACTGTTTATTGGTTAAGATTTGTATATGCTATTTTCTAGTTTCAGTATTTGATAAACAATATCTTTGTAACCCATTCAAGAATTAAGATACGGCAGTGACATGTGTCCCTAGTGAAGTTACTAACATTACGAATGCCACAGTTTTTACAATATTGATCATGATAATATCCTAGCAGCATCATATTTTTATATACCATCAGGAGTAAAATACACAAGTTTTATCACACAAGTAATGTAAAATCATTACATATAAAAACTTTGTTTCTTTCACTGTGATATTCTATATCCATCTGGGGTGTCAAAAAAAAATCGGTAACATGTTTAACCCCCAAAAAACGTGTAATCAATTCTATGCACTCCTCAAACTAAAAAGAAAATACAAAATGTGATTACTATATCTGCATAATTATACAAGAAACTGTTATGTAAAGTCAGGCAATTAATTGTTTCAGCAAACAACATTAACATAAACACAAAAAAATTGCCCACTTCACCATTGTGCATGTCTGTACAGAACCTAACAAACATTTTCAGTGCTACAATACGATGAACCTAAACTGGATGTAGTGGTACGTGGGTAATTCCAAAATCAACCTCCGATTGGTTGGAAAAAAGAAACGCATTGTCATAGTGCCAAAGCGCACACTCAGTATTAGCAAGTAACGTTTGTTATCGCTGAACACCTACCCTCATACATTTTCGCTGCGCAGTGTAGGAGTAATTACTGATGAAATATGGACACTATCATCGCCGCTCCCACCAGCTGTGAGGTACATGCTGTGATTCATTTTCTTCATGCAGAAGGACAAACTGTGGCCAAGATTCATCGTCGATTGTGTCGTGTATACGGTGATAATGTTATGAGTGACAGTTGTGTGAGAGAATGGTGCAGAAAATTCAGGAATGGGAGCACTGATGTGCATGACGAAGGTGGTCAAGGACAACACTCAATTGTGCCTGATGAACTCATTCAAAAAGTCGACCAATGCGTGCGTGTAAAATGTCGTTTCACGATACCAGAACTTTCTGAAGAATTTCCACAAACTTCGAGGACTACTTTGTATTATTGAATTGTCATGGACAGATTGGGTTACCATAAGTTCTGTGCATGGTGGGTACCAAAACAACTGACTGACTTTCACAAAACTCAAAGAATGGGGTCAGTCTTGACGTTTCTTCAGTGCTACTGGGAAGAGGGGGGCGAATTTCTTGACAGAACTGTGAGTGGTGATGAGACTTGGGTACAAATTGTGAATGCAGAGACCAAAGAGCAGTCTAAACAGTGGATGCACAAGCATTCTCCCAACAAGCCCAAGAAATTCAAACGAACAATGTCGAACAAAAAAATGATGGCTACAGCATTCTGGGATGACCGTGAAGGAATTCTGTTGATGCAATTCACAGCACCAGGGACTACAATAACATCAGAGGTTTATTGTGAAACACTGAATAAGCTTCGGAGGTCAATCCAAAACAAACAGCACGGGATGCTCACTAAAGGCTTCGTTCTCCTGCACAACAACATGCAGACCCACACTGCGACTCACACAAATGCTTTAATCAGTCTCTTCAACTGGGAGATTTTCGACCACCCTTCTTACAGTACGGACCCAATGCCAAGTGATTACCATCTCTTCATCAAGATGAAGGTCTGGTTGGCTACCAGCACTTCCACACCAACGAAGAGCTCATGGATGGAGTCAACAACTGGCTGCACAACTTGGCAGCACCATTCTTTGACAAGGGGCTACAAAAACTAGTGTCACGATATGACTAGTGCCTAAATGTGAATGGCAACTATGTGGAGAAGTAATGCAGTTATGAATGTAACTGTTCCATATAATAAAGTTTTGTTCTCTATCTTGTATTTTTTTAACCAGCCAATCAGAGGTTGATTTTGGAATTGCCCACGTATATCATATTATTTTCACAGGCAATAAACCTTACTGCTGATGGTCACTGTAGTAATGCAGCCACATGGTTAAACTCCTGAATAAGTAACAACTAACTAATACCAATTCAACTACACCTCCGTTCATAAAGAGAAGCTGTATGCCGAAAATAATACTAGAATGAGAATCCATCATAAATATGAAATACAAAACTTTTACAGAACAGCATGTTCTGACTAAGACTTCATGTCACAGTTAACACACAGACTGATTTAAACTTCGTCATTCCAGGTTTCAAAACAAAATGTTAACAAATGTTTCTTGTATACATACACACCTACAATTCATAACGTATCTGAAGCATTTACAAACAAGCTCAAAATCACCGACTTCTTACTTCTTTCATTTATAAGTCTGTATTATTAGACAACATTAAAAATACTACTACAATTCCTGTATCTTGCTTTGGTATAATGACAAAGAGTTTCTATTCAGTTATTTGTTGTGCAACTCATTAATACAGATGACTGTCTCTACTCATTTCCATGCAAAATATTTCCACTATAAAAACTGTTTTTTTAAACTACACACTTTAATATACATTCAGCAAAATCTTCTCAGGCTGACAGCCATGCCAGGGGGTTCAACTTGACCGCAGCAGTCACAGTGCGACTTAGTCTCCATCATCATGGTTCTGGTATGACTTGGCATCCAGCCTACCTGGATTATGTATCATACTGACTATGGATCATGGTCAGCTGAGTGTCAAAGTCATACAGAATCCTGATGATTGAGATGTAGTGGGTCTCTGAAACTTCAAATGATATTAACAACCAATACTGCTGTCAGCCTGCTACGATTTTATTGAATTCTGTTGCTGCAAAAACTCCAAGACACTTATATTCTAAGAATGTCTCACTCAAGTTGTTTAAAAATACACAGCCTTATCTAAATGAAAATGCATTATTAAACTGGACTGCAACAATTAAAGTAACATTTACAGAAAACAGAATGACCTGGGTATGCTCAGCCCAAGCATCTAGTATTCTGCAACACTCTAAGTACATTTCACATATTAACCATAACTCCTGTCAGTTTCTTCAGATCCCATTTATTTATCAGCTGCACTGTATTCTCTCACTTCACAAGTCCCATCAGGTAAAGCAGTGACAAAGACACTGATATATCTACCGTCACTGAACATTTTTTGGGTAAAAATGATGTGCAAAAATGCTTTATTTAAAGACTGTCTGTTTATCACATCCTTGAATGTACATGAAAATATTTCTAGGTTCCTGGCATTCAAATTTCAAACTGTCTATGGCAATGGTTGTCCACAATGTTAAGACCGACCGAAATGAGAATAACAATGAAAACTATAGCCCCTTGCTCCTGCAAGGTGCAATACCAGACTACAGACACAATGAAGTACAAGGGGAGAGCCAAAACTGCAGAACATTTGTGGTGGATGTGATGAAACAAGTAGATTCTATACAAGGACATAAGAGATCCTCAAGAAACAGGAAATATAGCACCCAATCCATCTTTCCAAAAGACTATGTCAGTGCCTGCTGGACAAACCTTCAGTTCAGCAATTACAAAAGAGTAACTTAGAAACATAAAAAATGTGTCCAATAACATTTCCATACACTGTGGTATACAGGTACAACATACACCACTTGTCATACTGCTGTATACACCAGAGCTCTTTACTAAAAAACTGTATCATCCTTCAGCCACAAGGGTGGTATTGATAATACTGATATATATGAGGTATCCATGAATAATTTTTTTTTTAAAATTATAATGCAGTACATCAAAAGCTTCAGCTTCTCGAGACATCTACATCTGTAATGTTCTTAATTTTGAGAAGTCTTTTACGTTACAGAGGCACTTCATTATATATGTGCAACTGAGAATTCTATCAATTCCTCACAAGCTGTTATGTGATAGTACAATATTAACTTACCAGACATGAACAGCAAAAAAGCTGTTTGAGCAGAATTTTGTTTCTGCATCAATAACATTATTACTCAAACACATCATAAAAAGGACATCATAAACCACTCTCTTTGTACACCCCTTTCCCACCAGTAGAATGGCTGGCCCATTGCCCAAGCTATGGCCAGATGTCTATCTGCTAAGTGTGTCAGAGCTAGTGCTAGCAGGACGTATTGCTCCTAAGCTGAACTTGTGACTCACGGCTCCATGCAAAATATCCCGGATGTGATGCACTATCAGGTCAATCGCCACTGCAACGCAAAAAACCAACACAACGTAACCCGTTAGAATGGGAGTCAAATGACCTGTGCCTAATGATACATCAATTCTCCTAGGCATATTTGTTCCAATTTTTATACCCCAATTTTATCTTAACCCCCAGGAGGAAGAACCAATGATTCTGCATAACATCATACAGAGAAGTAACCAAGTTTAATAGAAAGAAATAAATACAATGCTTACTTTGAAAATTCATTTAAGGATTAAGCACAAATAAATTAGTCCTAAAATATGAAAGACAATACTTGAGCTAATCATATATAAGCTGTATTTTTGTTTCACTGCATGCTGAAAATTATCATACAAAGGATTATAATGAAAATAGATGAAACAATGCACAATCAGACATATAAACAAGCTTAAGAATTTTAAATAACCAAGAATGACTACCGAAACAACATTTTTTTTTGCCGCACAGTAACCATTCATTCCAGAAGCAACATAACAAGGTAACTCCATACCTTTTGAAACCAAGATCACCACAAACCCAGGCTCAACATTTAATTTCATGAATTTTCCACAGCTCCATTTTTGTAATCACAGGCCATAACAATTAATGAAAAAAAAAATTAGTTTTAGATACTAATATGACAAGTGAATTTGATTTACATCTTCCACACTGCATTTTGAAAATTAAAAAATACTTGGCTGCCTCTTCATACAATAAAATAAAAAGAAAAGGGCCATGACACTAATAATCATAATAATAATAACAACAATAACAAATTAGACACAAATCTGTTTTCTGGGTTTAATAGATGGCAACAACATCCAGGTATACTGCTTTGAAACTAACAGGAGTTGAAATGACAATTAAAATGAATGTCCAGACATTGAGGAGACATTTATATAAAGAGAAGTCAGAAAGTAAGTTTCTCTCTTTATTCTTGTAAAACAAACTATTGTAGCCAGCTATTACTTTGTAATACACTGGTACATGCTCCCACCGCTACATGGCAGATGTCTCCACCAATGCAGCATCACATGGGCAATGCCAACTGTCCTGAAAGAGAGAAAAAGGGAAGAAGTGGAAGGTGTTTTCCATTTCCTGGATGCACCAAACACAGAACCCTCAGATAACCACAGACTGTGGTTGTGCATAGTGCAAATGTGATACCCATTCAGTAAGTGTAGAAATAGTACCATGACTATAAATGGTTGGATGAATGTCATGGACAAGGAAAGAAGTGGTCATCCTTCATTGTCAAACACATTTTCCAATCACAATTATGAAATGGTGTGGGTGGACAGATAGGTATTGCTGGAACAGTCACAGCTGGCATTAATCTCTCACACAGCAATGCTTGGGACATTCTCCATGAATATCTCAGTTATCATGAACAGTAAATCAGGTAAGCGCTGAAACTGCTATCTGAACATCAGGAGACTGACAGAACAGACACCACACTGACTAACCTCCAACATCATAAAGATTAAAGTAATATCTTTGTTTTATCACTTATCTCTACTGGCAATGAGATGTGGCTGGACAAGTCCAAAAGTCCAGATATGGCTTTGAGAGCAGAATGTCTCCTTCTACTGCCAGGGCTTAGAAAATCTCATTTTATGTAATAAAATAATGTGCAACTGAAACAGCACTGCACTATACTGTGACCAGGTCAAGACTGTGCCGTACAATATCAGCAACCAACAACATGCAGCAAAATTTTTTTTATTTATTCTTTTAAGCTTACACTACATGTTTCAGACGACAGTTTCACCCATCTTCAGGAGCACTTTGACTGCATATACAGCTTTTTGGAACAATGTACCGACTCTGCTGTCTGCTGCCGACCAGGGACACAGATTGGATCTAATTTGTGTCACTGGTTGGCAGCAGACAGCAGAGTTGGAACATTGTTCCAAAAAGCTGTATAAACAGTCGAAGTGCTCCTGAAGATGGGCAAAACTGTCACCTGAAACATGTAGAGCAAGCTTAAAAGAATCAATAAAACAAATTTTGCTGCATCTTGTTGTTTGCTGATATCACTGTACTAGTGTTGCACGGTCACACTAATGTCAAATTCACTGTGCTGTATTTTCTCATGCTCGCCATGGTTATGTGGAAGTGCTTGTGGTCTAATTGTTTCCTGAACCATATTCTCTCTGAAGATTCGAACTGGGGGCCTCCATAAGGAAGGCACAGCGTTGTCCACTTATTTACAGGGGCTCCTGGGGGTGTCACGTGTCAACCAAAATGAGATGCCCTCTATCAACAAAAACAGCACTCCATTCACTGGGCAAATGCTCATTTCACAGAAGTTATCCAACTGCTGGTGGAACACACAAATCTACATTACTGGCAATACTTGTGCTTGCAGGATTAAGGACCATCCTCATTTCTTCTCCCTCCTCACATGACAGTGACTGATACTGTAATTTTCTTGGCTATAATGATATGAATGTGATATGACATAAGGGACAATGTAAATGACTACTGGTCTACACTCAAACAAGTCCATACACCATTTTACAGTAACACCATGAAACATCATGGGTACCTTCACATACTTTGCTTCTTAAATTTCTCTGACAGTACCAAGAAACCTGATGCCAATAAAAAAAATTATGACAACTGTGGAAGCTGAGAGCATTTTCTGACATTCCGGGTGTCTTGTTTGTTACATTTTATGACCTGTGGGAACAGGAAGTTACTGAAAATTTCAAAGTTTAGGTAATTTTTCACACAGTAGGCCTATATACATGAGCATAAATGTTTCAGAATGAAAATTCACAAGTTTAGTGGTGACAGGCTATGCTTATGACACAAGGGTTTACTTTGGTAAAGATGTACAGATTGCATCTCAATAAATGCAGTGACATGCAACTGTGAGATACCTTACAGAGAGGGTGGAAGAGGTTGGACATAAGTTGTTTAAGAACATCTTCTCATTCTTCCTTATTTGATGAAATGGCTTCTACAAAAAAGGACTGTTGTGGTACTGTTCATTCAAATAAGGGCATGCCATATAAGTTTGGACAGAAGACATAAAAACTGATATGGGGTGACATACAAACCAGAATCGGGAGGAACTTGATAGCAATGGTATGGAAGGGCAAGAGGGATGTATACACACTAACATGCATCAACCACCAGCAGATGGAAACTTCAAGGATGAACCTGGCAACATCACCAAGCTAGCCAGTAACTAATGAAAGAACACACACACAGGATGTTGCAAAGGAACAAATAATGGTAAATAACTAGTCAATGAAAGAGCATATTTTCTGGTGCATAAAAAGCTGTTTCTTCACCTGCTTGACCTGACCATGCTGAATAATTGGAGTGTCTGTTGTCTTCTTGTAGGACCAAGATTTCTCACAGATATTTCTGCTTACATTTGGTGAGAAAATTTACAGATGAAGCTCTAAAACTGGAGTGCCTTCATTCACTTACCAACAGAAGGCAAGGTATGCAGCAAAAACTGCAGATGGCCTTGCACTGGTGAACAACAGTCACTAGTTTACTAAGAGTACAAGGTTGCGAGTTTGAGTGTATTCTGCTGAAGAAGTGTATCCACCACCATGACATAAGTATGTGCAACGTGCATTGGGACCATGTGTTTTACGTTTCCAGTAACACCACACAAACTTACACTGTGAATGGTTGAAATGCAGAAGCAACATGGATACAAATATGGCAACTTTTACAACAAATATGAGTAAAAAAAAGTACACTGTTGTATTTTTACAAATGAATGTTCAGTATCATCTACCAAGTGATACCATACACAGCTCTATACAAGTACTTAATATCAATGCAGGTAAGGAAATTGTATAAGACATTGTTTACATCCAGTTTATGTCACTTCTGTGGGTTCCTTACATAACTTTACAGTAACGCAATCATGCTAGTCTTTGAAATCTTATTGTTTTGTGCCAGAGAGCATGCATACTATTCTAAATGACTGTGGCCAATGAAATGCATGCTTGAAACATATATGTGGTGCCAAGCTCATTAAGTCCTCCTCCTGAAGAGAGAATATACAATGATTGTGGCTCCCAAACACACTAAAGAAATAAATGCTAATTTTCAAATAAATATACATTACAGAAATGCTGGGTAATAAATCCCAGATTTAGGGAACCAATACCAAATTAAAAAAAGTGTGTAAACAGTTTTGATCCCTGACAAGCACTTCACATAGGAGACTCAAGCATGCTTGAATGGTGACAATGTCTTTTCAAATAAATATACATTACAGAAATGCTGGGTAATAAATCCCAGATTTAGGGAACCAATACCAAATTCAAAAAAGAGTGTAAACAGTTTTGATCCCTGACAAGCACTTTGCATAGGAGACTCAGGCATGCTTGAATGGTGACAATGTCTATTCCTTACCCAGGTTTTTATTGATGTAAATTATACCAAAATAATGAACTTCTTTATTCATTATGGCATTCTTCTGAATATAAAGATTCTCAATGATACATTTCCCATTTACTGCTGTAACTTTACCATCTAGTGAAACATGTATGAATTAATTCATCTCAAAGTGAAGCATTAATGGATATATGACCTAGTTTATGCCCTTAAAGGCTAGTTACAATCAAGAGACTGACAGAAATACAAGACAGAGGTTTGCTACATACAAGGAAATAAAAAATGTATAAACTCTCACATCCTGAACATACTGCCCTAAGTCCTTTTTCAATGTGCCAAAGTCCTAGACAATGTTTTTCCACATTTAATCCATACGTATGTTTATTGAAACATCCCTTCCTTCAATTCCACAACAGTAATAAGAAAATGGCATAAATCAAAAGCTTGTGATTGTCTTATCTTACTGATGAAGAACTCTCATCCGCCTTTTGCGTCCAGCAAGAGGATAGTCATCTAAGAGATTATCACTACAAAGGTAAAGACACAGAACAAAAATGTAGGAAAATGGATGAAGCCAAGTGAGAAAAGCATAAAATTAGAAGCCTACTAGGCACAGAGTTGGAAGACCAATGAGACGCTGAAAAGCAGAGTACAACAGTACTGGAAGAGTACACATACTGATGCTGGTACTTTTTATCCATTCTCCTTTACTTGCCACAACAAAGCAAACCAATTCACCACCAATCTATTTAACAGAACTCAAAAGTTCAGAAATGCTTCAATGCAACAGCCCACCACAGGATATTATCCAGACATTCCATCCACCTACGATCCTCACAACATCCTTTTCTTTGTGTTCATCTAAATGATTTTCTCCCATCTCCTCCTCCGTCCTCCAAGTGAACTTTGCTAACTGACTTCCTCAATCAAATTGTGCAAGCACTACATATGTCCCCTGTTCAAGCTAGACATTCAGACCATCAAATCCCTGGGACTGCTCCAACTTAATGCTACTACATAGCTTCTACAAATCACAGAGATTCTTCTTATATAATATCCATTTAAGTCTAAAGCACCTTTGTGTTTTCAAACACCTGTAGTGCATGTCTTTCGGTCAATAATTTTAAAAATTTTCTGACCATGCTTACTGTGTGGGCTACATATTTTGCCACATCAACATAGACCCATATAAGTTACAAGAGAGAGCAGAAGAAAATCACGTGAACATCACAGGTCTGATAAGGACATGTGTGGTTCAGATACACAGTACTTCACTATGGGTGGGTGGAAGGACATTTCAAGTTTCTTGCAATTTGGAACATTTGCTACTGGTGAAACTTCTACATATGTATTTTGGTTTAACAAATGCCTGAGGATTCAAGTCTCCCAAAATGTGATGATGTGTCACCAGGTGAAAGGTCCCTGATTTTTTGGAGAACCACAGTGCCTTCATTACCTGGGTTTAGCATATTTTTCTTGGACTGGTCATTACAAGATTTCCTCTTGGACTCTGTGAGCTTGAGGATGAAGGCACTATGATCCTTCAAAATAGTGGCAGCTGCTCACCCAACAACACAACACAGCATCACATCCCACAATACCTGAATTTCTGTGATACCGCTGCGAGAACCTCAAACCTTGGACTGTACATTCTTCACACAGTGCAGTCCTTTATCATAGTACACTGGCCATAAAGATCACTGTTTTCTGTGATGGAGGCAGCAGGTTCCTCTAAAATGTTGGTACATGTCCACCAGGCTACACAGTAACACATCAAAGCACACAAGCTTCACTATCACTGCTGTCAAAACCTCAAATTTCACACTTTGCCATCCTTCTTCCTATTCCTAAAAATGCAAACAGATGCTGCATACCTTTATGGATGTACTCAGTTTCCATAATGCATATCTGTTAACACCTACTGTTTTGCTGTACATAATGGATGAAAACAGCTAATCCTTTCAGTCTCACTGCCCAAAGTGGAGAAGCAATGTTCTTATTTTCAGTAATGAGCAATATTATATTTGCAGAAAGATCACAGTGATCTAACCACCTTTTGACTGAATCAACTTGATAGGTCATGTCTCCAGGAGTCCTAATACTTTATTCAAACACATTCTTTCTCCAAGGTGAAAACTCATATGCGAAGACTTGCGTGCAGATCATGTCCATGGAACAGCAGATCTCCTTCTCAAAAGGTTTCTTAGTGAAGTGTGTAGGATATTTTGTGCTGTTGGATGTATTTCTGAAACCATGATTCTTAAATTCCTACTTTCAGTCACATAAAGATAATGGCCATATTAAATCTAAAGATCAGAGCAATCCTTAACCTTTTAAAGACCTGTGTTTGCATACACAAATGCATATATGAAAACACTTCTAGAATTTCATTTCATACATTTCATCAACACAGAAATTTAGTGCATGCTAAAGACATGCTGCATATTCTCTATTTTATTTTCTACAAAATGCTGTTTATTTCATTATTTTATCTTTTCCTGTATGAATTATCCTCACGCTTTTCATACTAAATTTTAATACCCACCCTGGTGGGATAAAGGTTGATACAAAAATATAGGATATTTAATTCCCCAACTACAAAATAACAAAGTGAGTAGTTATTGTAATTGTCCCAGTGACACAGCATAAACACAATTAGCTACTGTTGCCTTGCAAAGGGTATTCCACAGCATCACTTGGGATTTCTAATCACAGAACTGGGTACAGTATCACAACCAAACCATACTGATAAAGGGTAAACAATTCTGGTAACCCAAGACCCACCAATGCACAGATGTATGTGTGTACACACAAGCTTGCACACATCTGTGTCATGAGAGATTATATACATGTCTCAATGATTAGCGTCAACATATACATTTGGTAAAATGTCAAACACAGTTATGACACAATCTTTTTAAAGAAAATATATCTAGAGACCACGTTTTCAGATTATACACCACACTGTCGTATTATACAATTTTCATAGGATTCTGTAATGATAATTATGGATCAAAAACAACATAGAATAAAATAAAAGTAATGTACAAACCATGTTAGAATGACTGAGTTAATTAACTATTTTCTTTTGGGGAACAATGAATCCAATTTCCAGCATCTGCTAAAATCTCATTTTCAGAATAAGAAACATGTCTGGATACTATAAGCGTCAATTTTGAAACTCTTCTTAAATTTCTCCCATCATTAAGCACAATACACTGGCCTGTAAGGTGAGGGAAAGAATATCTACACTTTCAGGTGACTCATAAATTACTGTACAACATACCTCTGAAGAAAAGAATTTCTATTACAGTAGCTGCTGATATATTTTAAAATGAAACACAACTTTCATTTCAGTACATTTTGGAGCATGACACAAACAACACTTTTCCCTGGAAAATGCTACCTAAAATCAAGAGGCATATTAGAGTACAGAATCTTTCTTTTATTGCCGCACTCAGCACAGCAGCTTTATTGCGTACAAAGCCTGCATCCACCAAGACACCTCATGACAACTGTCATGCTCAGGGCAGTGATAGAAGAAATGCACTGTATTTAGTATAGGTTATCGAATGTTCTGTCTAAAATCTGGGCATGTGTATAGTCCAAAAAACATGGAACATGGCAATAAAGAGCAGACAACACTAGCTAGGTGTATGATGGTTGAAATGGTATATCTATCATATGCATGTATTTAAGACATTAAAAATTTGTTAGAAGCTGTAATCACTACACAAGTAAATGTGACACACAGATATAGTATGTAAAATATGTTGTCCCTATAAGAGTTTAGAATTATTATGACTTTACTCTTCACCGTTACGCAGGCACAGCACTGTACTACAGTATGAAGTATGTCATCATCCAATGCCAGAAGCAAAAGTGAAAATGTCTGCAGGGGTGCCTGAGTTAATTTAATAAATGTATTAAAAACACTGCAGTGAACAAATCTGTGTACTTATGAGTGCGTACTGAAACAACTTCGTATTTTCTTTCCTTATTGCAGCCACTGTCTGCAGCAGATCTGCAGAAGAATACCTATCTCCTTGAAGTAAACAATAAAATCTATTATGACAATTCTTTTATGAAATTAGTTACTGGCTGATTATTTTACTGGAAAATACCATAGGTACCTCGTACACTTAAAGATATCCACTGAAATGATTCAACTTTCAGAATTTCAGTTATCTGCATTAACTTTAAATGTCCATCCACTCAATTTATTATATGTCCCTCCAATTTAATGACGATCCAATCCAACACCGTCTCATCTTTGAACTCCATACGTATTAAAAAAAAAAGAAAGGTAAAGTTCTTCCTGTCCATGCCATGAAAGCATATATATGGGGAACAGAGGTATAGCTCCACTCATTCTTAACCGCAACACTAGATGGAGGTGAGTAACTTAACACATCGGTTGCTTTATCCCACGAAAGAAATGCTCACTAAACAGAAGACTACGTTAGCCCTAGAACTGATCTGGACATTTCAGAGAAGAGAAAAATCCCTTGCCTCCACTAGGATTCAAATCCCAGACTGTCCACCCAGTAGCCTAGTCACTATACCTACTACGACCTTCATACACATAACAATGAAAATAATGCATGTCACACAGTGTATTAATTTATCCTTTGTTTTGTTATTCACTATTCTAAGTAGTCTTTGTGCCCTTACATATCAATACAATCACTGTGCAATCTTTCATGACATACAGTTTGGCCTTCCCAAACACTGGATGTTAACAGACAATGATCACATGGGAAGTAACTAATTCCTTATCCAACTGACTCACTTTAAGTTCACAGATCCAAGCCCTCATCAACTGGCTAATAATCACTCACCTGGCCAAGAAACTCCCCACCTTTTCACAGAACCCGAAGACACATTACCATTCATTTATAAAACCTACTCAACACACAAGCTAAAAACATACCTAAAAGTATGGTCTTTCACAACTACTACATGTTTTGGTATGTCCGTGCCATCCTGAAGGACTTCATACGCCAAGTTTAAAAGTTACTAAAATTTAATTCATTACATCTGCAATATTCATCATATACAGCAATCAGCAACTAAATTTAAAATGCAGGGTGGTTGCTGTACATAAATATATTATAAGTATAATACATTATAAAAGGGTTACATATATATCTTACCAATTTTTGCAGTTTGATATCAAATATACATATTTTAGAGGGTGGTTGAAATTCTGGTGAAAAAGCATACTTGAAGGTAGTTTTGTACAATGTCTTGGTTTTATAAACGAATGTTGACCAAACACACAGAATGAATAACTTCAAAATAATTTACCATGTTCAAAACAAGCCACCACTAGGCCCCATTTGAGTCAGATGTAAACAGGTAATGACACACATAATTTTGCTACAATAACGTGCCAGTAATTCCATGTTCATGACTTTACATAATAAGCATTCAATTCATGGTTGTGTTTACAAAGCAGCTGCGAAAGTCACTACTTGCCTCATAATGTCTGTCCTTCCATCCACCCACATTAACAGTGTGACTAGCTACAAACTGTCTATACCTTCTGATTTTCACTTGAAGTGGGCAAAAATAACAGGCACACTCCATGTGCATCTACAAGCACTAAGTGACCGGTCTTTTTAATGAAGATGGACCGTAGTCCCTGTGAAGTATTAGCTATGGCCAAAGGAACAGTTGACCATCTAAAAATAATGAGGTAGATTACAATATGTGTGAGGTACAAACTGAAGCTGAAGAATACAGTTCAATATAAGAATAACAAATGACAGTGTTCTTTGTGGAGTACGAGCTGAGGATGGAAAAATGGCTGTTTATCTGCACATAACAAGTAGGCATTACCAACTCTAAATTTATGGATAAGATACAAAGAAATCTTACAGGGACAAAATAACAGAGTAAATGCATTAGAAGTGTTATGCCCTGTGAACACTTCTCATCTTGTTGATTCTAACATGAGCCAGCTACTAATTTTTCACTTCTGCTATGCATGCAAAATGTCTAGTAAATCTTTTCCTACTCTGTTTCACCAATCTAACATCTCATGAAGAGATGTCTTGAATTTTCTCTTTATGTAATTTTCCTCATTCTTCAGTCCAAATATTCTCCTCAGCACATAATGTACAGAACTCGAAGAAAAGAGCAACAGCATTGCTAAGTTCATATATCAAGGTGCCTTGCAGTAAGAAGGATGTGTAATTATAAAAAGACAAACAGAAAAATGGTACAAGAAACAAACCGAGTACTACAAAGGAAATCCACTTCACAGAAACTGCATAAATAATGAAGAGAATCAAGTAAGTTGTCAATTTCATACATTGAATCAACCAAGAATATCTGGCCACGTAAAACAAGAAGTTTCAGCCTTGGCACGTAACATAACAACAATTGTGTTCATTCGTAAATTTGCCCTTTAATAATGATGGAATGGTCACTGAGTGAAGCAGCCTTCACTGTGCATGCACACATAAACATTATTTAAATTTAAATACTTATATGTGAACACATGTAGTGCAACAGTTGTATGTAACAAGAGCTCTATAACATTTGTGAATAAACTGCCTGAAAGAAAAGAGGTTGTACTGGCAATGAGTAGAAATGTGCGACACACACCAAGCAACACAAACAACTACCACAACAGCAGTTACTAACAACAAGCAGGAGTGTAAACAGAGTACATAAATGATAATACAAAGGTTGGGAAGGAAAAAAGTAAATATTCAGAACATGACTTACTGCACCATACTAACAGTTTTATTGGTACTTAATGTACGACAAATTAGCTGAGTTTACACTGCAATACACAGTCTCTAGTTTATCATGAGTCTAGGTCCCAAACAGTGTTACAGCAAGCTCTCACCACAGTGCGGTGGTAAGAGTCAATCACGTGGTGCCCATTTTCTCCATTGAAGACAACCTATCTTACTTCAAAGTACAGTCTTTAAAATCCTACCTTATGCTTTTATGCAGACCTCATATCCTGAACAAATGTTTCTGAGCAAATGGCAATGCTGTCACCTTTGAATAACAGATATTTTCTTGCCAAATAATTTCATTCATATTTCATGACAAAATAGAATAATCTGGACACACCTAAAAAATCTTTTCATACGTCCCACAAATAAAAGTCATGACGACTTAAATTTGGTGGTCAGAGAAGACATAATCTTCACTTAACACTCATTTACCAAAAACCTCAGCCACCACATTCACAGGATTATTAGCTGGGGACAGTAGCAGTGTCCTGCATGAAATGCCCACACACATCTTTCATCTGCAGTCCAGTGACAAAAAAGGGTGCCAGAGTTAATCTCACACAGTGTTCAATATTTCTTGTTTTATCACTGTGGAGGGAGAGGGAGGCCCATTACCTCTTGAGCACTAGTTGTTCACCACAACAAATTTCAAATTATGTTAAACCACTACATAAAAAAATGAAGAGTTCTGTTGACCTCTAACTACTGTTTGGACTGTTTACACACCTGCATAACAATATCTACACTTTATCAGAATACACAGACCTTAAACACAGATTCCTGAAACCATCTGCACTGTCAAATTCTTGCTTCAGTTTATCAATAAATATGGTCAAAATTTTAACAATTTTATTGCAGCAGGAAGAGCACCTCTGGACATTCCACACTGAAAAATTAAGGGTTGTAATGACTTTTATCAGGCTGGCTTCTAAGTCAGCATATACCATGTATTACATTTTCCTTCAGATGCTACATGACTTTCTTCAGGTTTTATTTTTGTTCACCAATGATCCCAATGCACAAAGGTTTGCCACTACTCTGTAAGTTGGTGCTCAGGAAGGAATTACACTCTTGGAAGAATTTCTACGAAACTTTACAAACACTATTTGTTCAAACCAGACCACACCATGGCTCATACGGTTAGCTTATGACTGCCTCCCACAGCACAGACCCACGTTTGATTCCAGGCAAGTCCATATACGATTTGTGGTGGACAAATTGGCAGACACATTTTTCTCCAAGTAATTCAGTCTTTACCTGTCAGGATCACTGCACCCATGTTCCATGCACATTGAACAATTAATGCATTCATTCACCTATCCATTCATCCATCCATCACTGACACTATATAATCTTTGCATCTGACAATGTGTTTATACTTTAAAAATATGATTTATTCAAAGCTACAATGCACCTTATTTCACAACACAATATAATCCTACCACATGGTGAGAGCCATTCACTGTTCTAAGAATGACCCTGCTTTGGTCTGAGCCTGCCTGGTAGTATAGTTAGTTTTTCAGGTGGAAGCAGACCTTGGATTTCAAACCTGTCAGTCTCATGATAAACTGGAGATGATGTGTAATTAACTTAAACATACATCCATTTGTGCCCAGCCCTAGTCTAACACCATGCTCATGTTTCATGCCCATCTCTTCACATTTCCGTATAAAACATACATTCTTCTCTCTACAATGCATGGGTGATGCAGTAGCAATGCATATAACACGACACACCATTCTGGGACCAAAGTTAAGTTGCAGTTTCCATTTATTGTAATCAAAAGGTTATGCATGTATTTTCTTTGTACAGCAGAATTCCTCTCATCCAGCACCTGATAATCCAGCACTCCTGACAGTTTGGCACTTGAGAAGAGAAGTAGTCCCATGACTTAAAAGCTCCTCTGCCTGACTTCCGGTGAGTGTGGGCATACCGATTCTGTGACTATATCTTTGGTTATCTCAACTATATGAGCCCACAAAACTATTATAGTAGCTTCAAAAGATCCTGAGATCAGTAAGCATGGTACTGCTGGCCAGAGAAAGCACATAACTTTAATAATTCCTCAGAAATGTGAAGTAATTAGGTGGCTTGAAAGTGGTGAAGCTGAAGAGAGGTTAGGGCTTCATACAACACTGGATCATCAACTAAGTATGATATAAAGAAATGGAATAACAAATTAGTTATTTATGGCAGTAAGTGAGTGTGAAGGACCTTTTCAAGTGACAGATACTTAAAGAGCCTAAACTGGTGCAACTGGACCAGGTGCTGTATAACTGATTTATAACAAAGTGTACCAAATGAAAACCCTTAACTGGGCCTATGATAACTGAAAAAGCTAAGTATTTTTATGATTAAATGAAAATAACTGAGAAGTGCAAACTTTGTGAGGGCTGGCAGCAAATTTTAAAGATCCAAGAGCTGAAGGAAATATTCATATGGAATATTCCTCTGATTAGTTGTGCAGCCCAAGTTCCGCACCAGTAACAAATATTACCTAGCCCCTGTCCAGTCATGTAGGTGCTGGAATAAAGGAATTCTAGTGGACTGTGTATGAAAAGTAATCCTCAACACATACACAGTATGCCAATACTAATTAAGTTGTATTTGGCATACAGCAAATGGTATGTCCACATTTCACAAACAGAAAAAACAAAGAGGATCTAGATAATTTTACTACATCACAACACACTCTCTCTCTACACAAATCTGGCACATCCAACTCTCACAAATAACATACACAGCAATACGAATCACTACTCACCAGTGTTGTCTGCACCCCGGGGAATTATGACGTCTGCATATTTCTTTGTCTAAAAAAATGAAAAATACAAATTACTTTATAACTAGCAAACATCCCAGCAAGATCAATGGGAAATGTGAAAGAAAGTTGTCTAGTGAACACATATTATATATATATGTGTGTGTGTGTGTGTGTGTGTAGGGCAGCTTTCCACCTGTAACTGGTTTAACTCTACCTACTCATATACATTCATAATGCACTGACTGAAGCACAAACATCTTTTCTATTGCAGCACAAAAGTACCAAATGGGCTGGTATAGCATCAATGTTTTAAGCTTGTATATGGTAGATATTAGGTTCAAATCTTGAGACAGTCATCATATATCCTGATTGAGATTATCATTGCTTTTATCAAACCCTCCTGAAAAATACCTGACAGTACCTTGATTAGGTCATAATTCTTTCTTTCTAAATCCTTGCCAGTGCATCATTCTACAGTCACTCTACAATTCAATACTCAATAGCCTGGGTTACTGACAAGGCTCTAAACAGAGCGCACATCTTGGGTGTGCACACATGAACACACACAAAGCCACATGTTTTAAAATGGTATGTAAATCAATGATCACCAAGTATTATTAGGGTGACTTAATTGTGGACAAAAGGCATGGAACATGTGGCACACTTGGTCAACTTAGGTGTATGCCAGTGCCAGTACGGACTGGATTTACCTGGCTTGGATACTCCAAGGGCTGGATCCTGTGAACACACTTATGAACCTTCAGGTTCCATAAAATGCACAGAAGAGCTTGTTTTGACAGAAGATGAATTCTGATTGATTAATTAATTTGTTAATTAAGTTGGTTAGTTAAAAACTGGTTTTATTATTAAATGTTTCCAACAGATTTTTAAGAATGGTTATGGTTTCTTCAAATTGTAAAGGCTTTATATTGTTATCACACACTTAATTTTAAAAGTTGCCTTCCAACTGGGACAGTATTTTTGTAACCATGACAAAAATACGTTTTAGAATGACATGGATGAAGCAGGGCCAGCATGATGCTGGTTTGGTGCATACAGCTGAACCCAGCTCTGCTATTTTTGATGGCCGCATATGACCAATGGAAGGAACTGTTTCTATGCAAAAATTTAAATTTACTTCTCTGAGATGTCACTAAGTCTTTGGTCATAGCAGTTACCCTTTTTGAAACTTCACAAAAATCTACACCTCATATCCATTGTCAACAACTCATCAGACACTTAAAAAAATAAAAAGTGGATCTTTACAAAGCCTCCATTTGAAAAAAAATGGGAATATCCTAAAACAAGTATTAAAGCTATATCACTTCAAGTTCCAAATTTTCAAGCTGTTTTAACTGAAAATTGAAATATGACATTTCCACCACAGCTGATATGGTTAGTCACTTGCTTTTCAATATGAAGGCCTGGATTTTATCCCAAGGCAGTCTATATGCAATCTGTAGTGGACAAAGTGACAATGAAAAGATTTTTCTACAAGTATTGTGATTTTTCTGTGAACTAGCATTCCACCAATATTCCAAATTCATACTGATTCATCACCAGTGTTATATACTGTAGATCAGTCCAGAACAACCTTTTATTGCTCAAGGGCCATTTGAAAATCTCCACACCCTGCATAGGCCACAAACAAATTGTTAACAGTAAAATTTTACTCCTTCACACAGAATGTATTTTATATTTTAAGTGATCACATAGCTAAAATTACTAGTAATTAACTATTAAAAAATAAATGTAGCAAGTAATTATAATTTAATTTTTAGGACTTTTTATTGAAGAACAGAAGACCATCAATGAGAAGTTTGGACTGATCTCTTTCATGGATATTTTCTTAAAGAAATACATGGCATTCCATTCCATCAAATTATGACTGAAATATACTTGCACTTACTATTGTTAGGACACACTTAAAACTGAAAAGCAATAGGGATGGTGGCGCTAACCACTCAATATTTTCTCAATCTTTCCACAGTAAAGTTAGCAGAATACACTGTGTGTCCATGCGACATGCATAGATTCTGTTACAACTTAAATAGTGTTTACTAAATTTAAGTTATTAACTCTTTTGATGGTGTTGACATAATTTTCTGTTGTGGCAATTCCACCTGTTGCCTGATAGTGATGTATTTTTCCAATTGTATGCAATTGCTTACTGTGCTAGCAACTGACCTGCCATGACTGAAAACAAGATGATGAAATCATTACTGTACATCGATCGGGGTCTACCCTTGAACATGAAACTCTTATTTAGTCCGCTACAATGATACAGATTGTTAGCATAACAAATGATGTAATGAGTTCTTAGTACGGGATTTTTCAAGCATTTTATTTACGGTAAATGCACTTTGACTGTTCCTGCATCCTGCTGACTCCACATAGGTCTTGTAATTCATAGTTGTAGTGAACAAGACTATTCAGCACCCTACTAAACATCCTACAATATTAGTTGGCTAATGTTATCATGAAAAATATGACATTATTGCAATATTCACCACGTGAGTAGAAAGTGCTTCAACATGACTTCACATAAGAAAGGAGGGCACATCAAGCCTGATGTATTTCAAATGAGAGAAGAGGAAATGATTGCATGGAAGGTCCGGGTCATTTTGCAAGAACGTGTACCTGAAAAACCGGATAGGTATGGCATCAAAGCCTACCTGGTTTCGAAGTCCAAGAGTGGCTACATATACTATAATATGGACGTGTTTACAGGCCAATCATGACCAGTACAAATCTGGGTTTAGAACTTCTGGGTGCACAGCTGTTCAATATAAGATACAACCTGTACAGTACCATGACAATTTCTATAACAGTGTTGAAATGAGTGAAATGCTGTTGGGGGAAAAAAAAAAAAAAAAAAAGCACAAAGACACAAAGATACAAAAAAAAAAAAAGAAAAAAAAAAAAAACAAAAAAAAGAGAAAAAAAAAACAAACACAAAAA
>Ga0123352_10001240_pt1 | contig 33337 bp, 23 predicted proteins | sample TergutLab28metaG_FD_89700 | JGI IMG/M metagenome (GOLD analysis project Ga0123352, IMG submission 89700) | Labiotermes labralis P1 segment gut microbial communities from Petit-Saut dam, French Guiana - Lab288 P1 | ecosystem: Host-associated > Arthropoda: Insects > Digestive system > Gut ...
GTTCACTGAATATGAAGGCACTTTAGAGTGCCTTCATATTCATGCCTTCGTGTCAACGGACACGATAGAATCATTCTTGTAATTTTTAGCCAAGCACTGTACAAGGCTCCCTGATGATGGATCCTCTGTGATCCGAAACATGTTGGAGCACTTTTAAATATTTATAATTTTAATTGTATCTACATATTATATATTGTACATTAGTTGGATAACAAAGTGTTTAATTATCATTGATGCACGGTGCAATACATGAAGAGCTGTAGTAGAAGTTAGTCATTTATCATCGAATGAATTGTGACTAGGAAAGAAACCTATTGCAGCTCAGTTTAAGGTACTTTCACTGCATCAGTTTGCAGATGGTCTGTTATGTTATTAGTTACTTCGCATTTCAGTAGTATGAGGGTAAGAAAATACATTGTGTGCTGTGTCTTTTTTAGGCGCTTTCACAAAACTTCGAAGAGCGACTGTTCGTTGCGTGATGTCTATCTGTCGGCCCCCCTGTGGGTCTGTCAGCTTGGAAACAACTCGTCTTCCACTGAACGGATTTCCATTAAATTTGATATTTGAGTATTTTTCGAAAATGTGTCGAGAAATTTCAAGTCTAAGTAAAATCTGACAAGAATAACGGGTATTGTACAGGAAGACCAATATTAATTTTATTGTATCTCGCTCAGTTCTTAAAAAATGAAAAGTGCTCAGACAAAAGTTGTAGAGAAACTCGCCCCATTTCATGTTCAGTAACTTTTTTTTTTTTTAAATCTTGCTGTTTATGGGACAATGTGGAAAAATATTGTAGAGCTGGGCAAACCACAGATGACAATATGGCGCATGCGCATTGCGTACTGGTTATCTAAGGCTACAAACACGCGCCTAGAATACGTAATACTTATTACTTTTCTTCTGTAACAATGGTTGCACAAACGCGCCTTGATGTTACGTTATTGTTCATTGCCTGTCTTGTGTAATCTATCTAGCGGCAGTTCCTTATGTACTTCGTTTATGTAAAAATACAGATTTGAACTAAATTAGGATAGAATTATTACTATGGAACGCAACTTTTCTGCTCTTTAAAGTGAAAGAAATTTAAATGAAACCTGAAGATAATCATGTAATTGCAGTAGTTAAAACATCTGCAGTGTGTTAAGGTTTACTGTAGTAAGTGCGACGTTACCATTAATGGTACAAATGCTGGATGACTATTGGCCCTCGCTTGTACTTGGGTTGTTATGGAAAATCTACCCGTTTGAGTTTCTTTACTTGCCTTGATGACTGTACAGCGTAGTATGGTGAAAGTTTAAACCATTCGCCAATATTGTAGCTTGTATAAAACTTTTGTAAGGAATTTGCATGATTAATTCTAATTTGATTTAATTGTACCCCGTCAATTTTAACTTAAATGCTACGTTAAATAATGTATCAATCTGCAAATGTTAACCGGCTGTAGAATGTACGTCACCGATCTACATTAAATTACGGCTGAATAATAAACATTTACTCTTAACTGGTTACGATTTCCCTGTAAATGACGAATATAAATGGGCTGCCATTATCTGCTGTTTGAAATGTGATCAGTAGGTGAAGAGCTGATATTTGTTACGTGGTGATATGTAATCCACATTGAACTTCTCTGAACAGGGTCTCGTTAGCAACTGGATATTATTAAATTTGTCAATTTGCAATTTTAATCCATTCTCTTGAGCATTGATAATCGTGTTATGTATTTAAATCTATCCGGATTTTGTCATACAACGAAATGCGTGATAGCCAGTCATCCAGCTGACAGTTAAGCCAGTAACCTCAACGAGATTATACGTAATAATGGAGGTAAGAGGGGGTGAGGGTTTATCATTATGTATCACTGCTGCAGTCACCTGTTACTGAAATTACATGTAGCCCAAATCACTGGAATACTTTGGTAATGTGGCGCATTATAAATGCAATACAAATGCTGCCTTGCCTAGAATAGCATAAATAGATAACTTTTTTCTTAAAATCGTCGTTGAGAATGTTCTAATCTCTATTTGTAACAGAATATTTAAGAAACCTCATATGAAGATAGTTATTTTTTAATTATTATTGATAGTAGTGTGCTGACGCCAGTGGCCGCGAGTCTAAGGCGTGGGTCTACGGTGGCTCGCTTGCTGGGATTGCGGGTTCGAATCCCACCGGGGACATAGATGTTGGTCTCTTGTGAGTGTTGTGCGTTGTAAGATAGAGGTCTCTGCGACGGACTGATCACTCGTCCAGAGGAGTCGTATCGAGTGTGGTGTGTCTGAGTATGATCGTGGAGCCTTGATAATGAGGAGGCCCTGGCCCACTGGGGAATGTTGCGCCATTGAAAAAATATATAGTAGCGTAATATGTTGGGCGGGGGGGGGGGTTGGATGAGTGGGAGTTTCTTAGTGTTACTTTATTAATGTCCTAGAATGTAATGAAGAGTTTAGCTGACATTATTATATAGTGATTTAATTCTGGTGTACCTCCTTACTGACGTCATTGTTATGTATGAACAGTGACAAATCGTGCTCTTAGAGATTGTGTTGTTCAGCACGTATTTTGCAAAAGCATGTTTTCCTGTACGTTACTGGCTATATTTCTTGACTCAGATTATATTTTTCTAGGTTATTGCACCCTGCGTCATTGCCCTCCGTCGCTGACGTTTTGGAGAGATCTGCCATCTCCATTTTCAGAGACGAAGTGATGTTTCTACTTCTGCTCTGAAGACTGAGGCAGCAGATTGCTAATCACGTCCAGGAAAACCTTTGTCATTCCCGTAGAACTTAGTGCCACCTATAGTTCGCTTTACGTAGACTTATTTTACCCCCCCCACCCCTAATTGCGGGAACATTGTATTTAAATTTTGAGAAATTTCGTATGAAACTTGTAATTGATTGATGTGAACCCAAATTAAATTTGCTCGACAAATTTAATTTGTGTTGCAAATAATAAATTTCATAATAACAATATTAGTTTCGAGGAAGAAACATGCGGCCTGAAGGCCAGATTCTGCTTCCAGATTGTAAGTAAACAGGCTTTATTGAAATAAAGTTCAACTCGCGATGTGAAAGTGCCGGTAGGTCTCATTCAAGTTTGTAGGTTAAAACCCTTCATGGATTCATTTCTTATTCCAAAATTTCTTTGATACAACAACAACAACAACACGACAACAACAACAACACGACAACAACAACAACACGACAACAACAACAAAAGAATAACAACAGTAACAACAAAAGAACAACGACGACAACAAACGAACAACAACACAACAACAACAACAACAACAACAACAACTGTTCCGGACTGTGGACACGCATAGTCTTTTATCGCTGCAGAAGGTGTGAGAATAATTTCTGTCCCTGAAATGGAGAGGGACTTGTAGTGAATTGTGTGTGCTGGAGCTGGAGAGGGACTTGCGGTGAATTGTGTGTGCTGGAGCTGGAGAGAGCGGGGAGATTTAGCTGTGACGCAATAGACTCGTGCCCCGGTTCGAACCTCGGCTGGCTTTCAAGCCAATTTGACAGGCACTCGGTACGTTCAAGCTCCGAATTTTTCAGTTCAGGTACATGCACCTCAATTTCGTGTCCCACATTTCATATTTCTGAACCGTTCGGTATCGTTTATGACCGTCTGTCACAAATTTGAATCTACAGGGACAAAACGTCAGTAAAAGGGTAATATTAGTTTCTTGGAGAGATTTTATTATATTTTGTATGTTTGAAAGATTTGTAACTAAATAATTGTGTTTGTTTTCCCCAACAGTGACGTCGGAAGAGCAAGTGATGTCAGGCAAGTGCTTACTGTTTGTCTATTGTTGTCAGTGTCAGGGTGGTGGCAATGATAGTTTATTTCGCAGACTTGCTTATTCAGGTGCACAGAGCATCTTGTATTCCAGCGTTCTAGTGGAATCTAGAAATTAATTGAATAATATTTCACTTATCAGATTATAATGCACCTTTGCCTTTTCCCTCTACGTTTTGAAAATCGAGTTACATTACATTATTTATTTTACAAAAATGCATAACAGAATTAAGAGTTCCTAAACACGACTGCTGTGGTCGCGCCGATTGAGGTGTTTACTGTCTTCTACCACGAAGACACCGGAACCTGGAATTCGAATCCTACTCGATAAATGGACAGATCTGTATGCGTATAGGTCGTGTATGTTTTCTTTATGTTGTCCTCTGTAGGCGGAGACATTGTGATGGGCCTATCCTTCGTCCACAAAGCTTCTAATTCAAGCAGCTCTGCATGGTGCACCAAAATAGTGCTCCATGCACAATGCAACCAGTCGTGTGGTATGCAGCTGATGGTGAATGTATAGAGTGCAGCTAATTGCGTGTTATCCTGTCAATATTATGTTTCTTGTATCGCACAACAGCAGCGTAAGGGAAGTTCATTTTAAGGTTCGATCGAGGAACCTCGCGGATACCTTCGGCGAGAATAATCTGATCGCCATTCGGATGAGCGTCAGGAAGTATTTTTGTCTGCCCGTATATTTTACGCACCCATATACCTTACATTTTGTAACCTGTATATTTTAATGCTCATGAAGCATGTCCGTTTATAATTTTTTAATGTGCGTCATTCCTAACTTCGCAAACGGTGCATATTTCTCAGGGAATAAACGTGGGAAAGGTGAGATGGGTAGAGCACGTAGCACGAAATGGGGAGAATAGAAATGCATACAAAATTTCAGCCCTGGAAACTGAAAGGGACAGGCCATTTAGGAGACTTAGGCGTAGATGGAATTTAACATTTAAGGGCATGTTTTACAGATAGGTTGGGAGCGTGAGGGCTGGTTTCGTATGGATGAGCGTGATGTCCAGAGAGGGGCTGGTAGGAACTCGATAATGAAATATTTGGCTTGACACAAGGCCGGGGGGGGGGATTTCTTGACCAGTGAAGTGACTGTCGACCTTACGAGAATGACTGTCACCTGAGATTAATTAAATAGTAATATTTTTAACATTTTGAGCTCTTTCCTTTCTTTTTAAGGTCAGCAATCCAAACTAACCATCCGGTGTCTGGCAACACATATATTTGTTTCGCTCACGACATGTAACATCAATGCAATTCGAAGAATGTGTTTGTAACATCACTCCCTACAGAGGATTACACTGGATTATAGTAACTTCCAGTTCGAATTTAACTGAAAGTATTTGTTATTGTGCATTTGCTCTGTCCACCTGAAAGGTAATAACATCGCTTTTCCCTAACATGTTCTCTGTTTGGTGTCGGTGTGCTGGCATGTTATGTGTAGTTCTGTGTGCAGGATACACAGGGGACCCATATTTGAGATAAACAGGTTCGCTAAAATAGCACGCATGGGGTACAACTCCCCGAATTATTTTACTGTATATGAAACATTCTTCCCTATATTAACACTGACGCTATTCATCGACAGCCTCACTGCCACCAACCTTTCAGCAACAGTGTGCAGTTTCACCAATATAGCCGTATGTATAGACAAAATCTCATAAAGAAACATTTTTCGTTTGCTGACATGTTTCTGTTTTTGCCTTCCGGAAATAAATCACTCTAGCGTATGCGAGGTCTACTGATTTTTCTCATCTTCTGCCATCCAACGCCGACCTCACAGTAACATTCCTCCTTCGGTCCAACGTTTAAAATGTCCGACACTGCTTCTTATTCTTATTCTTCTTCGTCTTCTTTGCATAACAACGACATACTATCATACACCGTCATTGCAGACCATTCTCTACAATCTGTGGTCTTCAGAAATATCTGCTGTAGCAAGAGTGAAATTTAATTTGCTTAAACAAAAGTCCATTTTCTAAATTTGCTATAGGCCAGTTGTGATAAAACATGTACAAAGTGGGTACTATTTTAAATTTACAAAACCAAACATCAGATAATATCATAGTGTGATATTTTTACTGTGGGGCACGATGAATAATTCTTTCTTCCTTATAAACCCTGCAAACGTGATATTGTGAGTAGCTTTAATGAAAACTTTAAGAGAGCATCTTTCTTCTTCTTCTTCTTCTTCTTCTTCTTCTTCAGGCGCTGAACCTCCTTTAATTGAAGGTTTTGGCCTTCTGAGCGACATCCTTCCACTTTGCTCTATCCTGGACACAGGTTAACCAATTTTTTATCTTCATTTGACCAAAGTCCTGTATGATGTTGACCTCCCATCTATATTTGGGTCTTCCTCTTGGTCTCGTGGTTAAGGGATTCCATTTAAATATCTTCTTAGTTGCCCTGGCTTCAGGCATTCTTTGTAAATGGCCGAACCAGCTTAGTCTCTGGGCTTTGATGAAGTTGACTATATTTTCGTGCTTTATCAGTTTGTCCAATTGTCCATTGTTTTTAATCCTCCACATTTGATTTTCTTTCGTAGGCCCAAATATTCATCTTAAGATTTTCCTCTCAAAAACTAGCAGTTTCTGAATTATATTTTCTTTCAGCACCCATGTAGAGAGCGGTTTTACACTTTAATTTTCTGTTTAACTTCATTGTACTGAATACTGCAGTATACCTTCAGTCTTCAATGTGTAATATGTTCGTAGGCAGGCCTACTTACAATTATAATATTCAAAGTTCAAAGGAGCTGAAAACCTACAAATAATCTCACACATAACATACATATATGATTATTTGCCCTTCAGCATATTTACCGGCAGACGTGAAACAATTTAATTCATAATTGGACGTTTTTACCTTTAACGAACGCTATCTGAACGGGCCGTGCATATTGACCAGAGAATTGAAATCGTGTTCATCTCCTCAGACCTGGCTATTATTGGCTACTCTATTATGGACAGCAATCTGTCACAGGCAGAGGAAGCGACGACAATCTGTAATTCAGTTTTAATGCACTGCACATTAACATCGTCAGTGCTTCCTATTAAAACACCAATTTTCCAAAATTGCTTCTGGTTTCTGCATCAGTCGGATGAGGGTATTTAATCTGAGGGGCCTGATGGAATGAGATGACATTCACTTGACCAGCACTGCACCGACAGACCCGTCAGATTAGGCGCACAATTTGCCTCAAAACAGAAGCAGAATCCGCTTCCGAGGCGTTGCTCTTATGCTGAAATAAGGAATTTGGAAAGTGTTCAAGTTAGTGTTACTACTAACTGTGATGCATCCTCATCGAAAACTTCGAGAAAATAACCAGTTTAAAATCGGACAATGTTCAAATCATCTGAGATGTAACGCTGTATCGACTGGTAAATAGTTGCAGCGGCGAGGCGGCATGAATCTTCGTCAACACCGCGGAGAGTGCCTAGGATCTATCAGTTTCTAATTCTGCTTAGACCAAATCCTGGTTTTACCCAGTCTCTCGTATAGACCTATTCATAAAATTGCATTTATTACTGTGTGTGTGGAGGGGAGGCGGTCCAGCAGTCGGTGGTATGACCACTGGCCTTTATTTAGGGCCGAGGCTAAATGTTTGTGAAGATTTACTTCCATACTTCTTTGTTTCGTAGCACTTGGACACAAACGACAACATGACGTATTTGCTTCTTCAGCAAACACAGTGAAGTCTAATACACATACAAATGTAAGTTTCCTCCCAGTTCCTCCTAGCGTCTCTGATGTTGCCCATTAATACAGCGCGTTTAAACATGTAACACTCTTTAACCCTTTGAAGAGTGAGAGCAATGTGACTTAAAGATTCAGCTCGTACCGCGCAGTAAACACTTTCCGACTCAAGTATAAGGCCAGACAGTTAATGTTGTACAAGGAAGTGATAGCTGTTCTGAGATCAATACAAATGGCATAAATACACCCTGGGCAGAATGTAAATTTTTTCAGTGATAAACCTGGTGGTACATAATGGTTTAAACGGTCAGAAGCATGAATATTTTTACTTCATACTTTTCCTGCGCAGAAGCTGTGAATTTTAAAAGAAGTATGCAAATACTGGTGTAGAGTTTCCGGGTGTGGTACGAATCCGCATTTCGTTTATTTTAGTTAAGTGAATACAACGTAATTTTATTTCATCCGAATGTTTTTCGTTCTGCGAAGTGTTGTCTGTAAATAAATAATAGAAGGAACTACATCCCCGGTCGGACGTCAGGTACTTATGCTTGTACAAGTCAACCGGCGGCAACTTTAAATGTATGTTGCAGTCACTTTACAATGTTCTGTATCAATATCCTAATCAAAACATGAGACCTTGTTGGCGAAATATGTTAAAAGGTCACAAGTAAATAACTTGTAAATAACAGATTCGTATGCAGCAGGACGTCACGTAGGTGAACAAGCTGGTCTGCTTTCTTCCCTGGCGTGTCTGGTTCAGCCACATATGTGACTAGCACTTTTTAAGCAGTCTGCAGTTCATTCCTTGCAGATCCTGAAGAGATTCATGTCTGTGTGTGTGTGTGTGTGTGTGTGTATCAGCCATGATCCATGGCATTGTTAACAGATCATTTAGATTTTTATCTAATCAGATTTTCTGAAAAGATTATTGGATGGTGATGGTGGTGGTGGTAGTGGTGGTGGTGGTGGTGGCAGCGGCAGTGATAATTGTGTTGATATTAGTGGCAAAGCCAAAGATGATTGTGTGGGTGGTGTTTGTCAGAAGAATTGTAATGTGTGTACTGGTGATTAAGAAGTGATTTTCTTTGTCAGCCACTACTCTTATGGTGACAAGCACCAAAGTTATAATGATTTTAATGATGATGACAACCATAATAATAATTTCAGTGGTGACTGTGATCATGTCCATCTTCTTGCTGTGTATTTAGAAGGTTCTTCATTTATGTACCTGGATCTCTGTTTTGCCACTTCTTCTAAGCATCTCATCGCCTCCTTTTCTAAATGCCATTGTATAATTTTAATGTAAAAGTATGTCAGTAATGCATTTACTTACACAATCATCAGGAATAAACATTATCTTCTTAAAACAAATCCTCGTATTGAAACCTCCTGTCGAAATTGACACATTTAATATTGCTCATGTAATAAGTCGTCTGGTCATTGTAATGTTTACATGTTTCCACAGGTGGTGATGTCTGGGTTTTGGTGATCAAGGATGCTAAGCCCAGTGACTCTGGTATATATGTGTGTGAAGTGAACAGCAATCCAATACTGAGGTCCTTCCATAAACTCAGTGGTAAGTACATGATGCAGAAAGCAATAATAGTACTTCTTACCACTGACAATACTGTCTTCTAGGATGTGACAACACGATACGGAGGTAGCTGTATACTGAATTACTTGGCTTCACATTCCAGAAGATAGTAATTTTCGTAGTCATTGGCATGAAAACCACAAATCTCACATGCAAACCGGCTGTTTGGACTGTCAAGGAATGGTAGGGGATTTTTTTCATGACCATCGGTGTTTTACACTGAAGCTGGTCAGAGCAGAAGAGTTCAGCAGCAAGGTGATATATCTCATTTGTAGAATTAAATTGGTTAAATGTCATGCTGCATGACCTGCTGACAATACAAATCAATGTCTTAAGTTACGCACTGCCTGCTTACTGTGCACATGAATCTCACTACGATGTTTCAACCAAATCCTTGTCACTAATTTTTTTATTCTGTTGTGTTAGTGTTGTCAAGAGCACTGCTGCCACCAGATAACATGACTGATCCTATGCTGTATGACAGCCAGAAGGGGCCATTGGGACGCAACCATAACTACACTGATTGCTGTATAAGTAACAATGTATCATCTTCATGTTTTGGCTTCTGCAACATCCAAAGTATTCTGGAGGGCAATACTGGGCAGGACCCTGAGAACTGTGAGAAGGACTTCCCGGCAATTGTAAAGTGCATGGCAGGTGAGAGTGTGCACAGTTACTCCTGATGTTGATTGACAGGAACAGGATGTGTGAATAAGGTTTAGGTGCCCAAGGAAACCGTTGCCCCCATCATTCAAAATCATTTACCCCACCCACCAACAATGAAATTTTACACTTCTGAGTTCAGCCTCTTATGCTTTGAATCCTCTTGGCCTTGAAAATGATCTATGTCTTCTAATACATTAACATTAATGAAATGTAGTTGTCTTTGTAATGATGTTAAGTGTAAAATGCTATTGTCAAAAGAAAAGAAAATTTTTTAAATGAAAATACCTGATTGGAAGGCATAAAAAAACAATGCTGCTCCATATTCCAAGCACATACAAACGGACTTTACTGGGACCAGGACTTGGAATAGCTGTAACGCAGGGACAGATAAACACTAAAGCATAAACATGGAAGTCAGTAATCACCCCATTCACTGAATAAAGCATACAAATTTGAGACATTGTAATTAACTTTCTTTCTGTACTGAATTACATGATATCGCATTCCAAGACGTTACCAATTTCCCCAGTCATTTCCAAGAAAACAGTAAAACTGACTGTACTGTCAAGGAATGATGGGGGGGGGGGTGGTTCATATGACCATCATTGTTGTACACTGAAGCTAGTCACAGCAGAAGAGTTCAGTCTCAAGGTGATATAAAATTTTTCCCTCTGCTTCAACATAAAATACTTGAGAAGAACGGAACTCTGCATAAGTTTTGAATTTTTAAAATAAAATCATATAGATATTTATTGATCTTATAGATATTTTTTGATTGGCATGTGAACTTTATCTAATTAAAATTTCTGGTTAAAAATGCCTCTTTTATTTTTTGTTAATACAGCAAATATTTCTTTCAGAGTCATGAATATTTTTAAGTCAAAAGTGCTCTTAAAGTGAATCCATAGACAGTATAATAAATGTGAATCATAAAATATAACAATTTGGAATTAAATAAAGAGATTTTTGAAAGTAGTATTTCTGTGGTAATGCAGATGGCAGGAACCATGTGCCATGCTGTATCCAGGAAGGAGTGCCGGACATCTGCCAAGATGTTTGTCGTGGAGAGTATACTGTGATAACCGACAACATCAAAACCCACTTTTCATGTTCAGCCTATACAGAAGAAACACTTGCTTGCATAGTCGAGGGCATAGGTGAGACTTGACTGATCAGTATATTGATTGGTGATTCATTTGTTTATAGATAATATATATTGGTTTATTTCAAGACACTGTATGAACCACATATTTCATATGGTGTTGACTGATAGGAGGGTTATGAAGAAAAAGCTGGGAAGGATTTTAAATAAAGTGATAAGCCCTTGTTTACGGTGCTATTTCAGCTCAATATTGAGACCAAGAGAAGCAATACATAGTACACAATAAAATGTGGAAAGAATGGCCACAGATTTAAAAGGAGTGTTTATGGGGAGGTAGTGATGAATTTGTTGTGCTGTACACGACTATAAAAATGATTATGATGTTAGGAGTAGTAGTAGTAATCTTAGAATTTCCTGGAATAGACTGAAGAAAGCCAGAGGAATTTTTAGAAAGATTTGGAGCCCCACTGGCTGGTATACAAACTTGGATTCTTCCAGTTATGACAGAGACATGCTAATAATTATGACCATAACATTCAATTACTGATAGGTTTATAGCTGACTCAAATGCAGTGCTTATTAACAATTATCAAACAGCAATTCAAATCCAGTCTTGGAAAGTACACATAGTGTTAATGTAACCAATTTTTTAATCGTTAAATCAGATGCAATAATTACACTACCACAAATTGGTAAAAAAGAAAAAGCACTATTGTAATACATGTATCATGCGTCTTTTTCTATTTTATACTATGACCAACAAATGCACAATTATCTCACAAATTATCAATTATTACAAGCTCCCTGAGGATGACATGATAGTGTTGAAACATGTAGGAGTGTAATAATGTGTGACATAAATGTGCATTTGTTGGTCATAGTACAAAATAAAGAAATGGAAACAGTATTATTTCATCCTCACCCAATGCAGTGAGTGTACTGTGATAACTCTGTTAGTATGTGAGTGCCCAATCAGTTATACTACAGTGCCATTATTGTGTTTTAATCATTCGTTATTTTCTGTACAGAAATTCTTCCCAGTCGACCTGAAAATCTAGAAGTGGAAGCAATGACAGAGAAATCGCTGAAAGTGTCATGGACCCAGCCATCCCAGAACCCAGAGAGTATTGTGAGCTATGTCGTGAATGTGACAATGCTGAGATCATTTGATGAGGACACTGAACTACCAGATGACAGCTATCCTTCTGATTATGATAGTTATGCTCTTGCTGCAGCACGCCTGTCGAGCACAAGCACAAGGGTACCATTAAGCACTTCGAGTCCATTGGAAAACAGAACTACCCAGATAAAGGTAGGACGTTTGTCATTAGAATTTCGATGGGGAAACCTCTTTGTAAACAGTGACTCTAAAGAGTAAAAGAAAGATGGAGGGTCTCAAATGAAGATTAGTCTTGAAAATGGATTACTCTATTACGAGACGGCTCAAATTAGCTCAATACTGTAACCAGTAGTTCACCTTTTGAACGTTGTGACTTGACTACCACACGGTAAATAAATTGTATAATTTAGTGGATTGGTTTGTTAGTTGGTTAGTTGCTTAGGTATTCAGCCATCAAACTGTGTTCATTTCTCTTGAAATGTTTTATTATTTCAGAAGAGCTACATTAGCTCTCAGTAGAATAAGTAAAGCAGTTCTGTGTCTAAATAAAACGCCATGAACCTGTACAGCTGATATTGAGGTAAAGCATTCTTAATCACAGCATTAGACTGAAGTGACAGCGTCAGTAATGAACCACTACTTTCCTTGGATAGGGGCATGACATAGTTTTGATCATCGTCTAGGTGGAAATGCAGCAAAATCTAAATATCCCAAAGAGGTTCTGAGCCCTAAATGTGTGTGCCTACCCTCGGCACTATACTGCCAAGAATAACATATATTTGGCTTATAAATGAAGGAAGACATGAAAAACTGTTGCTAAGATTTCTGATATACAGCACATATATTTAGAGCCATGACCTGCAGGCAGCATAGTGAGTGTGCATATTTTGTATTTTGATATTTGTTTCTCATTGTAGTTACTGTATGGAAAGGAGCTGTGATAGCATATTTGGTATAGCTCTCTCTCTGGGCTGGACGGTCCAGGGTTCAAATCCCAGCAGGCATAAGAGATACTTTTTTCTCCAGAACTGTCCAGACCAGTTCTGGGCCACACCTAGCCCCTTATTCAATGGGTATAGGGTACTTTCCTGGCGTAAAGTGGCCAGATCATGTAGTTGAGCATGCTTCCTGTATGTCTTCATGGTGTAGACAGGGACAACTTTACTTTAGCCTTTTTTTTTAATATATATATTTCTGGAGCTATATCAGATTCTGAAGTGATGTTGTGTTGAGTGGTGTATGGTAGCTTATTCTGGGAGGTACTGATCAAGTGAGGAGAGCCACACAAATTTTAATTGAGGACTGATTTCTCTACCCTCTGTTGTCATTTGGCACCACACTATGTACATGCCACACTATATACATGCCACTACAAGAATGTATTTTTTTCTGCTGAAACTGGAAGTTAATCCATCAACCCTATGGAATCTGGAAGTTTCACAAACACTAATCACACCACATGTGAAATACTGTGAATACAGTCACATTTCATCATGACAGGGTCTACTAGATCTAGGTAAAAAAAAAAGTTAATGAAAATTTATTACTTGGATTTTCACTTTTAAACAGCTGTCACCTGATGAAAAACAAACGATGAAGAAAAACACTATTAATAACTTGATTTTAAAAAAAAAGTTCATGGAGTATATCTTTTAGGAGAATCAGGATGTGTCATGCATAAAGCAACTGTAGATGAAGTCACAACCTTATCACTACATAAACATTGTGTTCTCTGTCCTTATAGAATTTGTGTGGGACTTTACCTTTTTTTCAGAAAATTGATTGACAATTTACTACTGGATTGAATTTGATACATTCAAAATTATAAACTGAATTTAACTTGACCTGATGGTTTGTTATTGGTTGAACCAAGTGAACCTCAGAAGAGATTGTCTGTCAGCCTGAATACAAAACTCATGAAGCAATATTCTGGTTTAATACTAAACAAAATCAAATAATTATGATCTTCAAATATGGTACTTTTGACTTAATAATGTGTGTGAATATTACAATAATAAACTTTGAAGTGCTTGATAATGTCATAGTAAAATTAAGGTCAAATATTTGAAGATGTTTGATAAATATAAAAAGCACACTTTGTGGTCAAAAGATATATTCCATGGTCTGCATGCTGAATCATCCAGCTTGAAACTGCACTGTACATTATAGGACCAGTAATATGTTTGTCATTTTTGACCAGATTCCAGCAACATATAACAACACTATAGTGAATGACCTGCAACCATATACTATGTATGAGTTGTCTGTGACTGCCCTCAACATTCATGGAAGCAGTCTTCCATCTTATTCTGTCCGGACTCTCACCATGACACCTGGGAAAATGAAACCTACAGCAGTGGCTCAGGCTCCTGGGCTTCCTGACATCAAAACTTGCTGCATCAATAAGGGCATCACACATCCAACGTGAGTACTTCAGTAAATGATATAACTGTCATGTTTGGATATATCTATCTGGAACTAAGTTACTGAGAATTGTTGAGGAATATAAACATATTTGATTAAAATTGGTCAAAGTATTTTTGTAAGACAGATGCTTGAAGTTTTGTGTATAGTATTTCAAACCAAAGAGCACTGCCATTTGCTTTCAAGAATAATAACTTGATTTATAAAATTGAACCTCATCCATGGACATGAGAAAATCAAAACAAGCTACTCTGTTTCATTGATACTTCCAGTTTTTTCCTTGATCTTTTACACATGGTTGCCAGACCGTTAGATGTGTTTTAAAACATGGTACAGTGGATTAAACCGTTCAAGCAATGGTAGCTATATTTACTGTCTTGTGTAATATTAAAAAAATTTAACATTTTGCCATGCAGTTTATTTATGTGTTACATATAATTCTTCTAATGAACAGAAATCACTTTCCTAATCACTGTTGCAAATTGGTCTTTGAAATGAGCATACAGATTGTTGTGTGTGTGAGGTAGGAATTCAGATTTTAAGTCTTTGTTAGATTAAAAATTGAAAAGGCTGTGCTGTTCCTCAAGATGTTACCAGATTCGATCCCACGCCATTTCACATGAAACGAGGTGGCACTGGGATGGGCTTTTCTGCATGTGCTTCAGTTGTCCTCTGTCGGCATCATTCCACCAATGCTCAGTACTCATCTGTAGCTTATCAGAAGGACAAGCAAGCCAAGCATGGGGCCTTCAAACAAAACAATACTCTTTCAGATATCAGGGATCAGTGTACAGAAAAGCGTTGCCACACAGCTTTTTTTTAGTGACTTAAAGGGTTAAACATGAAAATTTTGTGAGTTTCTAGTTGTTCATTCAGAGAAAATGCAATTATCATTCCATGCCTTTTCCTTCACAACTGTCTGACAAAGATAAAACTGTGAGGCTGTGAGGAATACTGGCCCCCACCCAGTCTAAAGCCCATGTTAAATTGGGTTTTTGGCTGGTGTCATCGCCACCACCACCACCACCACAGCCACCACCATTATCCTACTGCTAGAAGTAAAACAGCTTGCAGCATATATTCATGTCTGTTCCCATGTATGAAGAAAAATTCTTCACCTTTGCCAAGGTATGAAGGGAATAGATGGGTCAACAGACTATAGTTGGAGGCATTAACCATTAAAATAATATGGGGTTAATGTAATGGGTCAAATGTATATTGAACCTAACAAAAACCCTTTCTGTTTGTGTTGTTGTGTAGCACAGAGGAAATTAAGATTACTGACATAGTATATCACACACAAAAAAAAAAAAACATATATTCTACAGTAATTAAACCTATAGTGTTATATGGTTGTGACATGTGGGCAATGACAGAGCAAATGAATTCAAGCCTTTGAAATGTGGGAGCAGAATGTACTAAGAAAGACATATGGCCCAATAAAAGATAAAAATATGGAAAATCCAAAGTAATGATGAATTGCAGGTTATGTACATAAAACCAAATATTGTAACAACAATAACAGTAAGAAGACTCAAATAGGCTGGTCATCTGGAAATTATATCTGATGATAGGATCCTAAAGAAAGTATTTCTGAGAAAACCAGGTGGAAGAATAAGATCAGGAAGACCAAATTAAGTTGCTTGGGCTGTACTGAGAATGATCTGAAATTGATGGGTGTCAAGAGTTGGAGGAAGAAACCGGAAGGCAGATCTGTATGGGCTATCATTTTGAAGGAGGTACTGGTTTAACCAACGGGACAATAGGCTAATGAAGAAGTGGCAGAGTATACCAGCTATCTTGCTTTCTTAATTTCTTGGTGTAACACTTTTGATTATTCCCATTTCACAAGTGATAGTCTTCTCGGTTTTTACAGTGTATCATATAACATATTTGTTCAAACGTTTTGGAAAAATGTTCTGCCCTCATCTTCAGGGTAACTGCAACCTGAACCAAATCTGATCAACATAAAGATGATGGCACCACTTGCTTCTGAATCACCTGAACAACTTACATGCAATATGGTGTAAAACCCCAGGAGATCATCATCTGATCAACATCCATAATTAAAACCTGAAGACTTAGAAAATTTCTGTTTGTCACCAGGTGTGTAGACAAGCTGTGTGATCCATCTCTGTCAGATATTGCTGAGGTTACAGACCTCATGATCTGTGCTCCCTGGGCTGCACCCACATTCTCATGTCTCACCAATGGCGTAGACCACACAGCATGCTGTCGAGCTCGTGGCCTGCCAGACCTCTGTCAGAAGCTCTGCACTGGCAACGTAACACAGCTTGACTTCAGCTACTTCAAGTATGCCCGCCATCCTTATTTATTCACCTTTATGGTGATGCAAGCAGTAAAAAAAAAATCAGGTTGAAATTATTTTTAGTTGTATGTCTACATTTTTTGGCTTATCACTGCTTGACATTTTTAACTGTGTATAACATAAGTACTTTAGGGCCAGTTAAAATTATTTCAGTCAGCACAAATATCTTTCGGTACACCCATAGAACACTGCAACTGGCCTCCCAGAGAAGTAATTTTAACTGGCAGCCAGCAGAGAGATGAAGGTGAAGTTTACTGGATTGCGGTTTTCTGGTTTATGACACTGTTCAGTTTTGTAGATGGCAACGATGTTGTAGAGGATCCTGCTGCCTCCTTCCTCAGGGTAGATGACACAAGCAGCAGGTTTCCCTGTAATGTTGGTAACCATATGAGATTACACAATGTTGTAATCCAGCAAAGCATAAAGTAATTGTATTGCCATGAAAACCTACAATATCCCCATATACATTAGTTTTACCTTGTGCAGCTGAAATATTTTAAAATTATTTTTTAAATTACTTTCTTTTTTTTCAAAATTTCCTCTCCTTTTATTATTTCATTTACTTTTCTCTGCCTAAGTGAAGTCTGCAATTGCCTTTTAACTGGTAAAATGAATTTATTATAGTAAAATATTCTGGACATGGATTACCATAGCTTCTTTCTATACAAATAAATACATGAGAAAATAAGCAATCCTACTTTATAATGTTTTCAAGCTATAATTTGTGTCCAGGCAGTATCTTTACCACAAATAATATAAATTTATGGAAAGTTATTTTCCTGCCACTTTTTTTTTCTGCAGATGTTTGAAGTATATGAGTGACTACACTAATTGCTTGCTACAAGGCTATGGTGTGTTACCAAGCGCTCCAACAAAGTTTCATGTGTCCCACATTGATGTTGAATTTGCAATTATCCACTGGGACACACCCAATACACTAGGTGACACTGTGCAGCATTACAATGTCCACTATCGCAAGATGGCTACTTATGACAATGAATACCACACGATCCCAAAGGTTCACTCACCATTCATTCTTGAACACCTCTCCAGCAACTCTGACTATGAAGTGTATGTGGAAGCTATCAACAGCCATGGTGTAGGGGAACCTTCTGCAAGAGTGGTGTTTAGGACAGAAAGTAAGGTGAGAAATACTGTAATTTGAAATTGAGTAGCTTCTTCTGTAAATATAATAATGATATGTAAATTATATTAGTATAAGTACACGTTTTTTATATTCGTATCAAACGTACTTACATTTGGTCTCTCTGCAACCAAAACAAAATGTTCTAAAATATGTGTACATATTTGATATGTATACTTGCTGAGTGAACCTAGGTTTACATACATTTACATATCATGTGAAATTTAGGTACACCATTTTTGTAAGCATTTGGTAGAATCATCTTAATGTATTTTGTACAGCTGCACGTATTATCGGCCAATTTTTGAATAACTAAATAGATGGACAAATAGATGAAAGATTAGAAAGCAAGGAGGAGGGTGAAGGGAATAAGAAAAGTCTAGAGACAGAGAGACATGGTTGTGTGGGTGAACAGCTAGATACAGGAGTGAAAAAATGGATGGGAGAATATAGGATGGGAAAGATCATTGAAGGAGAAACATATGAATGGCGTGGCAGAGAGAAAGCAGCATGAAAGGATGAAAAGATAGATGGATACATAGCAGCTACCTACGTCAAGCTGCCGCAGACACTGCAGCATGGTGGCCCTGTGTGTCATGGGGGAGGTGTAAATGTGCAGAATACTAAATTTTTTCATAGGTTCTTTCAGACTAGATTCCATTTTTAAAAAACAAAGCATTATTCTGAATCACTGTCTTGAAATCAGGGATTAATGTTGCTAATAGTTATATGGTAATTCCGTGACCAATTGTGCTAATGAGAAACAGAAAGATGTGTGGTTTGACATGTGAACACAATGTTAATCAGTAAGTGAATGGACTGATAGAAGGCTATTTTTTGGAAAAAGTAATCACAGAACATACACATAGAATAAGACAAGACCTTGCTCATTTATAGGTGGTGGAGGAGATAATAGAGGAGGCCAGTTTCTATAATGTGACTGCATGCTGCGTGGAAGCAGATCTGAGTGATGTGTGCTTGCCATTGTGTTCGTATAATGCCAACATGTCAGACATCAGAGCTCTGGCAGGTGTGTGTGGAGGTGAACTGCACAAACTGCTGCGGTGTGGAGCTGGTGGAAGGAATCATGGCAGTTGCTGCTCCCGCCGTGGTGTACCTAACACTTGTCTCTCTGTCTGTTCTGGCGTGATTGTGGACTCTCTCATTGCAACTGCTGCCTCTTGCATCGCTTTCATTGGGAACATTGTTCAGTGTTTTGAAGAAGGTAATTAAAAGTCATATAATGTATGTGTTGCTTGGCAATCAGTTTGAGTTTGAACTAGTGGAGATGTAGAATAAGTACATTTTGTCATGACACAGGGATTGTTGCAAACTGATGAGCACTGAATAATGGCACAGTTATCGTTAAAAACTGAGCACCATTTGTTGATGACACAGGGGTTATTGCTAACTGACATGCACTGGATAATGACACAGGTATCATTATACACTGATCAGCACTAGAAAATAATATAGCAATTCTTGAAAAGATGAAGATTAAAGTTAATCTTTTTTAATTTTGCTTTAAATTTGGAATAATCAGGAAATGCCACAGAATTAAATTATTAACTTAGAAACTTATTTGAAATTTTAATGAATAAATTGTGGTGAGTTCAAGATATGTTAATATGCTTTTTGGTTTTGCTTGAAATCATTGTACACAACTAATGATAGCACATTGGAACTTAAAGTCTAAGTGTGTGTGTGCTAATATACTGATTAAAAGCAGCAATATGTAAATTGTTGGTTGGTTTATGATAACTAAATTGTTTAACTTTGTTTTCATGATTGCGACAGGTAGCTGGATATTGGGGTGTGAAATGAAGGATTCAGTGGCACAGTCTTATGTAATACATGGATAACAAAAGTATTCCTTTTAGCTGTGCAAAAGTAAAGGTGTCAAAAATGACCCCTGTTCAGGCCCATATTCAATGGAGAGACTAAATGGTAGCATGCTTACACAACAGAAAAGGGACAGAATGAAAAACACAAGCTTTTATGAAAGGCTCAAAAAGATGATTTTTATGATCATGATGTTAAAGTCACATGTTTTCATGTACACAATATTGACTGTAGGTTACATTATTTGTGTTCCAGGAACTGGTTTGCTTCCTGGCCCAATTTCAGAGCTACATGCCACAACTGTAACTAACACCAGTGTCACCTTACAGTGGGAGGCTCCAACAGACAGCAGTAATGTTACTGACTATGTGGTTCATTATCAGCAGTTAGACAACACTTCTATGCATGAGACTGTTCAGAAGCTTAGACATGTAAGTACTGACAGGATGTGAGTTTGAGGTTTTTACAGTCACAGTTGAGAATTGTCTTCTTCTTGAACGTGATGCACTGCATCATTGCATGAGTGATTCCCACTGATGCAAAGTAATTCACCTCCTTCATTATTAAAGATCAAGTGAACAACTTGCCCTCAAGAATGAAGGCAGCATACTCCTTTGAAAATTTGGGAACCACTAACCCAACAATGCAATGTCACATCCCAAATACACGAATTCTTATTTACAGAATGCTTGCTAGAAAAACACAGATTTAACAAGAATTTCAGTGCAGTTTCAGTTTGAAGTTGGAAGAGAAGTTTTGACTGACAGTATCAAACTCAGCTTTAAATATCATATGAAGCTGTACTGTAGTTCATTGTAATATACTCGTATATAGGCTAAACAGTTGTTCAAAAGTTTTCTTAATTTCTTTTTTTCTTCACGCAGCAACTGACAGTGAATGACACAAAAGTGGAAATTTCTAACCTTGAGACGGGGACCATGTACAACTTTTTTGTGGTGTCACAAAATATTCATGGAACATCTTTACCATCGTCCATACTCATGATCAATATCACTCATACAGGTATGCTACTAGCACCATGCAGACTTAGGCTAGCATATACCAGAATAAGACAATGTGATGCAGCAGAATTATGCCAATTAATATTCATTGCTCTTTTACTTAACACTGCATTTACTGTTAATCCTACTTATTGTTGACTGTAGTTCATTATACATTTTTAGCGCAGTCAGATATGAACGTGACAGCTATTACTTTAAAGCAAAATGGCTGCAAATTTGAACTTGATAACTTCTTCACTTTTGTCATTTTCAGTATCATGAGTTATCTCTAGAAGTGCATGTACTATATTCTTCTCTGATCCTTTATGTTCTCTTTCTTCCTCTCTCTTGATCACTCCTGTTCTCACAGGTCTCTTCTAAATTAAGCTTAAAGTCACAAAATTATTATATCATATTTATTGTTCTGCCTTGTAACCATTATGTCCTTATTTCACAGACATTGGTATTTGGGAGTTGTTTTTAAGTCTTAGCTAGGTCATTGGTTATTAAGAGTGAGATTGTTCCTGGTTTTTCTTGGTGCCTCGAGGCAAATGTTATGATATTAACTATTGGACCACAAACTTCAAGTCATTTTTAATTTATTGTTCCTCACTCATCATCTTCTTCTTGATATTTTTTAGTCTGAGCTACTGACAGTGATATAAAATAAACCAAAATGAGAGAAAGCCACAGACACCCCTTTACTGAGCTTTACATGGTGCACAGCAAAACATTACCAACATGTGAGATGTGAAATCTTAAGGGATTTCATCATGTCAATGGGTGAGTGGTTCCCAGCATTTTGAAGAAACATAGTACGTTCAATTTCAAGGGTCAAGAAATTCCAAGAGACACTTGAAGATGAAGACACTATATTCATTCAAAATGAGAACCACTCACTCAACAAAACAGCATCATCATATCCCAGAAGACCTGAATCGTCAGATGACTAACAACTTGTCATTGCTACACACATGTAAGTTTTCATGCACAGTGGCAGATGTTGATCAAAGGATACTCTTCTGGGATCATAAGTTTGTTTCAACATTTTGGAGGAATGTGCTGCCTCCATCTTCAAGGTGACTGAATTAGTTTTAGCTGGATTCTGAAGTGATTAGGAGAAGAAAATCAGTTAATTTTGTAAGAAAGGCTGCAATGATTGTGGCTAATCAGAGCTACAGAGAAGAAATATTGTATAAATCTTGTGCTAAGCCAATAAGAGTTTGGAGCTGGCAGTGACACAGCCTGGGTAATGAAAGACCGAACCTAACTCATTCCTCCAGAAAATGGTGATAGCACATTCCTCTGAAAAGTATGGACAAACTTGTGATCCTACATGCTGCGGTAAACCAAAAGTCTATAATTTAAGTCCTAATGATTTGGTTACAGAACTGGATGACAAGGGGATCCCCGGAGTGACATCGCCACCTCACTCACTAGCTGTGTCTAGTCACAGTGCTACTTGGGTCACCATCACTTGGCAGCCACCAGAATTCAGTCAGCCTGCTGAGCAGCTCTCCTACAAGTAAGACTTGCTGCACTATTGCACTTATATATGCTACAGTGGTAAAATAGTCATTGTCAGGCATGTCACAAGACATGGGTTAGTTTTCTGCCTTCACCAAACAAGGCATGCAGTCTTTCCTCATGTGTCCTCATTTATTTGCCAATGTCCTTGTTTGACAGCAGTGGAATTCTGTCAGATATTTGGAATATAAAGGAAGTGCTGGCATATGAATCTTCTTTTCAGTTTAAATGTAAAAGGTACTATAATTTTTATTCAAAATAGAAGCAGACAAGACATCAGTTAACCAATATTCATAATATGGTTACTTCAGGTAATTACTTTGACATGTACGTGCAAGATAATATATAAATGACAGGCATGGAGATGAGATATGGCACACAGAGTAACTTGGTTGTGCTAGTTCAAAGAAAAGTAGTTTTAATATTTAAAGCATGTCATTTTTTCATGCAGCAAAACCACTTGCAAAAGAGAGTTCCAACTTATTTATAAATGGCAATAAATGTGTTCAGTGATGTAATTATACTTGCTGGATAGAATAGCAAGTCTTAATGTACATGTGCTATGCTGAACTCTACTCCTATACGTAACTAACTTGGGACTTTAGCACATTGGCCTTCAAGGCAAGTGTATCCACATTTTGGCAAAAATCAGGACCCACATCTCTCCTATCATCTATTTAGTACTGAGAGTTTATGTAGGAGAAACAAATGAACATATATCTTTTCAGGCTTTACCATAAGTCTGCAGCTGATGATGACTACCATGTAGTCACAACAAGTGTGACATCACACATGATTGAAGGGCTCAACCCAAACACCCAGTACATTGTGTATGTTACTGCAATTTCTGAAAAGGGTCAGAGCTTGCCTTCAGAAACTTTGATTGCCTGGACTGATCCTGCATACCCTGCATTTGTGGAGGTAAGATAAAAGTTTAAAATATTTAATGACACACACGCACACGTGCACACGCACACACACACACACACACACACACACACACACACACACACACGCTCGCGCACACCATAATATAACTTCCTTGATAGCAAATGGTAAAATATACGCAGCATTGTCTATACTTGTACGTATACATTTGGTTTACTCTTCACGTTTATATATTTTAGCATTTGCTATCAACAACATTATCCTGTAACTATATACAACAGTTGTGTGGTACATTCTCCCTGAACATGGCCATGGAAGATGGTTGAAACATGTAATAGTTACCTTTATAATTAAATTTATTATATATATGTATATTTATATTTGCATTTATATTTACATTGCATGGAAGATTTACAACATGACATCCATAATATGACCTTATTTCAAGGCACATAAATCCAGTGTGCACCATCCCAACCTATTTCTCTAAAATCCATTTGAATTTTATCTTCCCATCTACACCTATATTTTCCAAGTTCTGTCTTCCCTACCTTATATTTAGAATTTCCTTCAATTTATCTCTTCACCCAGCCCTTAATTTTCCCTGCTTATTTTATTCTTTCTTAAATTTAGCTATTTTGAAAAGAATTATATTATCATATATATTTAACACATGACCATACCTGTGTGTACTTAATTGCGCACCAGTTCTTTGAGTAGTGTGACCTAACTTCAGATCTTGCTTAATGTGACTGATGGGTTTTTGTTCCTTCTTGTATACTCGCTATCATTTGCTTATGTTTCTGCTTCTCACATCTTAGATGAAATCCCACATTTTAAGGATTTAACTAAAATAAAAATATTTCAGCCTCCTACAGTCCACCCCATCAATTTGGTAATGGAAGGCAGCAGCATGACCATCCTATGCATTGCCATGGGAACACCAATGCCGACAATCTCACTGTACATATCAGGACGACTAGTGCGCCAAGAGACGACTCGACACATGGTCACTGTTATCCACAATGTTACCAGAGACATGGACCAGATTTCCTGCTATGCTGACAATGGTTATGGTACTCCTATGCAAGCTTCAAGAAAAATCACCATCAGCCGTGAGTAGTTTTCTTAAAGTGGAGTTAAATGTCTGTATTTCTGGATGTTGATACATGGTGATGGTAGAGGAATATTTTAATCATATGCCAAGTTCAGTAGTTAACTAAACCTAATTTGTTCCTGGAGGACAACATGGGCTCTGATATTTAACTGTTGTGTCGGACAGTGAGTAGAAATATTAATGGGCCAAGCTGTTTAAAGTTGAAGGAAGTTATGTAAATATGTAATCAGTTTCATCTGCTGACACTGAGATATGACACATGCTTCCCTTTTACATAAAAGCAGAGTATGATAATCCCCAAAAATTTAAAGCATTGTTACAAAACTACTAACATGAAAATTCCTTTTATTTCCTGGATGAATATTTTGAACTCCAAAGTCAAATTTTGACATATGATCTAAATTGATACATGAGGGCTTTGGAACACATGTTCCTTCTCTTTACTTACAAGTCTGTATTATTAATATGTTAGTATATATCCAATCACTATCTGTAACGAAGGAAAATTTCCTACTTAAAGAGTACCTCTAATTGCTTCTAACTTACCCCACTATTTTTATTTTTGTTTTTACTTTTTCTTTTCCTTTTAATTTTTATTTTTATCCTTATTATATTTTATTACACTAAACAATTTGTATTGTCATGTTTTATTATATTCATTATACTAAATAACCATGTGATTGTTGTACACACTTGTGTTGATGTCACCCCTTAATCCCAACAAATATGACGATTTCCATATCCGTGTGGATTATGTAATCCTGTGTGGATTTACATAAGGAAAGCAAATGATATGATATGATATGATACAAGGGGAGAGGGATCAGTACATTTCAAAAGTTCTTCTGACAAGAGCATAGTCTTCAGTTTGTTAGGAAGGCATTGTTGAATATCATGTCTGAAATCCATAGAAAATTCCCTCCTTTTAGTAATAGCTCTTTATATTATTTTTGTTTTTCTTTGTGTACACTTTCTACACTGCCAAAACAAATATTTCCTGCATATATACTGTTTGAAACAAAAATACTGGTAGACCAATAAAAATGTGAGTTACAAATTTTGAGACATGAAGCCATGTAGTTTAGTGTACAGGTAGGGAGAATAATTTTCTGTACTGAAGATGGAGGCATAAGTCCCTTCAAAACATAAATGCCTCTGAATTTACTGGAGAGTTTTGACCACCTGTATGCTTTGGAGTTTTGTGTATGGGTAGAGTTCTGTAACCTAAGGGGCTAAAACTTGCAGTTGGTAATCAGTACGGTAATTAAGGGAGGGATGTATCTTAAGTTTTTATGTTGTAGACCAACCACACATCACAGCATCTGGGATTACAATGGCAGCCCAGGGGGATTCTGTTGTACTGGAATGCACAGTGGATGCTTATCCAGAACCTAAGATGATGTTCTGGCGAGACCACAGTGGCCGAGTACCTGTAATACAGGGTGGCAAATATGATATCAACATTCAACCATCAAAAGATGTAAGGACTGATACATAATATTGGTTTTCAGGCTTCAGCCACCTTGCATGTTTGTGTGTTTCAATTCATATTACAGTTGCCATCTTCAGGGTATGTGTCTAGAATATTCTTCTTATATAGAAGTATCTGACAGGAAGAGGGACTCTGATGAGTTTAGATCCTGCCCAGAGAAGAGCCAACCAAAAAGTCATTTTGTAGCAGGGGGTTTGATGGACAACTCTTAAGAAACTGTCCCCATAATTTGTTGTGTCATTACTCATTTTACACAATGGTGTTTTCTGTCATATTTAATTATCTGAGTGGCATCCATGTTGATTGGGAACTGACAATTATGGATGTTGGTACTGATTTATGATTTGTGAAAATAAACATGATAGTTATTTTCTGTGGGACTTCTGATGATGTCTGAGTGTTATTTTTCATGTTTAGTGTTTGTAACATGTTTGGAGACTCCTGTACTCTTATATCAGTTTCTTTATCCAATGTACACCTTCCATAAGAGCAGGGAATTTTATAAATCTTGAGTTTTCTGTGTTCAAGGTGCTTTGTCCTTAATTAAACTTGTTTTACTACTATAGTATATGAAAGTCAGTCAGAAAATAAGTTTACATGGCACATAATTTCTTATGTAAAAACAATCAATAATGGTAGGAATTTTGCAAGGTGTGCACATTACCTACATATATGTGTAGTGACCACATTTTTTAATGATTAGTGCTGGATAATTTAGGAACATAGATGTTGTATAGCTAAGATGATGTTTTTGTAGAATTTATTTTTTATTTAATAAATTACCTAATATAGAAAATTAAATTCCTGGTATGTCAAAATCTCACTGCCAGTACTGCTGTACACAACCTAACATAAATTGAAGGAATGTGCTGTGGTAATGTTGATTCACAACGGATGGCTTCCTTTAACATTTCTTTGTTTAGTGACATGTCATTCACTCCATCCTGGATGTTTGAACTAAATCACTGCTTTTGCACAATCTTCTTGTTGACTATGACAACCAGCACATAACATATGGTTCTCACTTTATTATTTTCAGGAGGAAGCAAAGTACGTAATGCATCTCACTATTAACAGGATAAGTGAATCAGATGAAGGTGACTACTTCTGTCATGCAGAAAATGCATTTGGAAGCAGCACACAGCCAGTATCTGTGAGGATTCGTAATGTGGTAAGCAGCACACGACCATTTGCTTCTATAGAAAATAATATATATCCATTGGTTTTTTGTGGTGGTGATATGGTGTCTCTTACACTGAGAAATGCCGATAAATTTTAAGTAAGATTTGAACTGCTGGTCTTACGGTCTGCGACTACGCAGTCTTATTAAGAGGTACCACCGTTTTGAAGGAATAGCAAAAAGTTGCTTTATTATTAAATTTATTCATGCACTTCTTATCTTGAATATGTCTGCTTTGGGAAGTTCTGTGGACAATTTTGAAATGCATTTTGAGGATACCATTTTGTTACTATAATGTTGTTAGGCATAAACAGTAGGTTTCAAGCATTTAGCAACAGATATTTTGTCAGTAAGAACATTAGATAGGCAATTCCATACCAGATGATCGTCGTGTGGGTTTCTGCAATGTGTGCAGTAGTTAATGCTCCTCTGCAATGCCCAAACATTTATCCCCTACACAGTTGATAAACCCAAAATAAATACCATCTTCTGGTAAACAGCCTCCATGCAAAGCTGAACACTTGTATCACCCCACATCTTCATTGAAGAAAGGTGGTGTATGTGTAGTCCGCCAGTCCAGCAACATGCTACTTGCTCTGGTCCTTAAATAAGTACCTGAGGCAGAATCGTCAGTGGTGTGTCTAATTATCAGTTTGTACAGTGACATGTTACATAGAGGCTCTGAGTTAAACCATTTATATCTGATGTTAATGGAACATGTTTGATGCTTCAGGCTGCTACAAACAATGTAACCCAGTGTTGCACAGAGCAGAACGTGACAGTTGGATGTATGGATGCCTGCTCCTTCTATCTGGATATTGATGCAGTCATAGATAAACCAGAATGCATCAGTGACTTTGATAAGCTTATGAAATGTGCAGCAGGTAATGAGATTTTTTATTCATAGGCAAGTAAATACAGTAGCCACAAAATCTACCATATGTGTGATCTTGGACTACTCAAATACTACAGTAGATGAGTTTTGAGGGTTTTGCAGCAGTGTAGCTGGGTATTCTGTTTTCCTCTGATATGACACAACATCAATGGGTAATTGGATTGTAGTGTTTTGAGGCAGTGTATTGTTCTCAAGAGTTCATAAGTATGAGTTTTTAAAAATTACACTATCACTTGATTGCTACAGCAAAACGCCAAAGAAAGTACTAAAGCATTAGCTGTCATGTCTTTCTTATTTATCTCTTTAACACAGTGCATCTTTTAGACATATTTCCACATTAATCCTGACAATTTCATGTTTTCAGTAAAAAAAAAAAGAGCAAGATCAGTAAACAGAATGTTTATTATGTCAGCGGAACACACAGTAATTATTTTTATATGGAACTAACCCAGTATGTACCCATTTGTTACTATGCACACATTAAAGTGATCTTCATTTTCATGCCATTCACTTAGAGGACATAGCTCAGTTAGCACTTCCAGTGGTATATTCTTGCCTTAAACACTTTGCTGCTGCAAGTTAAATGCAAAAATTTTTTGTTATACATTTCCTAAATAAGAGATAAATGGTGTAAAATCAAGGAATTATGGTGGAATTAAATGTGGGCAGCATAAGAAGAAAGTTACTAGGAGTCCTCTCTACAAAGATTATTGAATATTCCAGTTCAATCCATATTCTTAAAGAAGTTTGAATTCAATCTTCAGAATGCATTACTAGTATGTACCTATTACATTCATTGAATAATTAAATTAAATATGAGGTCACTTTGAAAGGTAGCTTATATGAAACCTGAAAATGAAATCTCTAAAATGCAAAACGAGTTGATAACTAGTGCTTCTTTGTGCAGATGGTTCTGACCATCGCAGCTGTTGTGCTCAGTGGGGAGTGCCACGGCGTTGTCTTGATTGGTGTCGGGGTGAACCTCTCTTCAACAACAAGTTCTGTGTGTTATCATATACCAAACAGATCATGTCCTGCTTCCATGAGGGTAGAGGTAATTATAACATAATGTGGCAACCAGTGAAACCAAAGTAACTAACAATGACAGTTACACATCTGTCAGTTCTTCCCTTTAATGAGTTCGAAATTAGCTATAAACTGTAGTGGATACTTTGGTCCACTTGGATTAATACAAACAGATGATACTTTGGTCCACTTGGATTAATACAAACAGATGTTTGTGTCCTGGTGGTAGTTACTGTAGAAATCTCCAGAACTTTGAGACACATAATATTTTTCAAATGTGAAGTCACTGCATTCCTTGTCTGAATGTTGTTAAAGTCATGTGACAATTTGTTTTGAATTTGGCGCTGGATATTCGCCTTTTCTAAGTTATGATCATGTTGTTTTAGATCGCTTGCCTGGACCACCACAGAATGTCCATGTGGAGTTGATTGATCTTCATTCCGTTCGTGTGAGGTGGGATCCACCAGTCAAGAATCCCAACACTGTCGAAATGTACCGGTAAGTGATTCTGGCAAGATGTGAGGTTCTCACAATAGTGCTGCTAAAAATTAATATCTTCTGAGGCAAATCCCATGATTATTAAATAGTTCTCATATATTCTGATGATCTTGCTATTTATCTCAAAAGGTTTGAATCTCCGAAGTAATTCTGTCCCAAAAAACATGTATAACAATAACTCTCCATCAGACACTAAATTAGTGTCTTGCTGTGTACAACATTGAGTACTTCCAGTTCATTTTACGGCAGTTAACTCAAAAAATGTTCAGCCACTTTAAAAATCTTTAGAAGTCCTGAGATGCAGATAATGGTACCTACTTTCCTATAATCCTGGGTTCAAGATCAGCACTCCAGGGAGGGTGTAACATAACCCCCAGACATAGGACTGTAGGTAGTTACAAGTCCAGTTGTCAGTAACTTCCATCTCTTTGGACTTCTTAAGAAATATGTGGCTGAAAGCAAGTTGTAATAGATGTCAACGTGAAGCATGTGGTCACCTCCTAGCTACAATGTGTGACTATGCCACAATATGAGCCTTTGTGTCATGGAAAGACAAAACCTTAAATGTCAATGGTGACCATGTACAGATCTGATGTGTACTATGTACAGGTCTGATGTGTACTGTGTACCACCCATGTGCCAATATACATCAAAGTCAGAATGAAGTTATTTGTATCAGTGTGTTCATTAACTTATGTTTTGGAACTTCCTTGTAAATTCTGTGCTGTGTACCAACTTTTTACTTACTGACCTTACTTGAATATGGGCTTAATGTGAAGCTTGTCTTATACTCTATCAATACCAGCTAAATTGAAATTCATATGCACTTTCTTAATACACCATTCGCTCAGTGACAGATGTCATCATAATTCTTTGAGCAGTTTCGTTGCTGTCACATGCAGATAGACAGGAATATTCTGCCTATTATTTATTCACTTTTTGCACTTTTGTGTAAAGAACACATAAATATGTGGTTATTATGAGGTCAGTAAGGGAGTACCATACTCATCTGTAGATCATAATCTTTCAGCACCAAATGGAACTGCCCATGTGATGCAGTGCCTAAAAATACTGGATTATTGAGTATTCTGTTCCTCTGCGATACAACACTGTATTAATGGGAAATCGAATCTCAGTGTTTTAAAGGCAACATAGGGGTCTAAATATCCAGAAAAGTCTTGGACACTTTGACTGTTCTAGATGAAGCCACTACATTGCCTTGAAATGCTGGGATCCAATTCATAGAGCATCATATCCCAGAACTGAATATCTGACTAAACACTGATGCAAGAAACCTCAAAACTCACACTGATGACTATTGTCTGTGTATGCTACTGCTGTTGGACATTTTAAAGATATATATTGTAGTGGGATCAGCCACACATGAAGGACTCTGATGCCAAATCATTCCTTTGCAGAGTTTTCTGGAAGCAAGTAGGTTCTCGTACTCCATTTAAGAATGACACGAAAGCAACAAGTCTGCGCATCACAGGCTTGAAGGAGGGGTCAGCATATGAATGTTTTATTAAAGCAGGCAATCATCTCGGCACCAGCATATTAACAGAAGCTGTTCGCTTCACAACTAGTGACAAATATATCACATCTGCTGCTAGCTTAGGTAAGACAAATAACACTGAAATTCTCTTGGTCTGTGGTTCTCTCCTATTCAGTAGCATAATGTAGCATTCATAATTAGCTGAACAAAAATGATTTTTATATTACTGGACTAAAATTGTAGTGCTTTTTAGTTAGATGGTTAATGTTTTTCAGAGAATAGGCAGTACTGTGGACACTATATAAAAATCAAGTTAATATAAATGATCAGTAAAAGGTAAAGGTAAAAGTAAAGTGATCCCGTTACAGGCCCGGTGTGGCCCAGAGGGTGGATAGAGGTATAGCTCTACTCTTCCATGACCGCGGCACTAGAAGGGGGTGAGTGGTCAGCAGCACACCCCAGCCGCACTTAACCCCCGGGAAAGACCCCGTACCCATATTACAGGAGGCTGGGTGGGGCCCAGAACCACTCTGGATGGGCAGAAAATCTCGTCCCCACCGGGTTTTGATCCCGGACTGTCCAGCCCATAGTCAGTCGATATACCGACTGAGCTACCCAGCCCACAAATGATCAGTACTGCCAAATAATAAAATGGATAAAATTATTCCACAACCAAATTGGAATTTTATTGTATATGAACTATAAACTTCAAACGGCTGATCTGTTCATGTGAATGGTTTGTTTGTTGTCATTTGTCCATGTAAATGGTTTGCCTGGTGTACTGAATGGAGTTTCAATAATAAAACAGTGTAACATCAGTAAAGGAATGGCTATTTGCCTATAAAACGTGGTGCTTATCTTTCCTTTCACTTACTATTAATATGTAATGACTTCATGTACATATTTTAGCACTATGAAGTGTATTTTTTTTTTAACTTTAAGTCCTTTTGGGGAAGGGGGAGGGGGTCTGTTTTGACTTTCTTCTGCAGAAAATGTAAATTTACATGTTGGAACTTAGGACACTGATAATACGATAATGTCCCAATTGAACAAATCATTACCACTATCAGGGATTCCAAGTCTGTTCAAACCTAAATTTGATGGCCATGTTATTACAGTAATTCCAATACCACATGTTTGTATATTTAGGAATGTCACCCTTAGAAATATTGTATGTCTTCTTATGCCATTCTATAAGGATTTTCTGATAGTATTCATCATAAAAATTTGCTTTTCATCCAACTTCAAGATTAACCCAAGATGCTTATACACTATTGTGTATATTTGGAGAATATAAAAGTAAAGGTAAAATTGTCCCTGCACTTACTTAAACACAAAATCATGAAGGCTTATGGGGAAATGGAGGTATAACTCTACACATTCTTAACCTTGGCAATTAGATTGAGGTGAGTGGTCAACTTCATGCCCCAGCCAATTTATCTGGTAACTAATAACCACTGAGTGGGAGGGCCTAGAGCCGTCCTGGATATTTTGGAGATGACAAAAATCCTTTGCCCCTGCCATGAATTGAACCATGATTCAGCCACTAAATAACTAAAAATTCGGATATGTGGTAGTAGAATGAATGTATAAATATATATGTTATGATTTCAGGTATTTTATTTTCCCCGTTGTACTGCTATCTACCACATTTGCCTCTTTATGTTGATACAGCAACTTTGTTTCCCTTTCCCACCAGGTAATGACAGCTCTTCTGTAGGTGTGGCTGTAGGAGTTGTTCTTGCACTTATTATTGTTGCTGCTATCATTATTGGTGCTGTTTGGTTTATGCGAAAAAGACGCATGCTGGGTCACAAGTCATCTGGAGGAGTTGCGTTTGAGAATCCTAGCTATTTGCGTGAGGTCAACATGGATCATATACATGTAAGTTGTGTAGTAAAGTCATATATTGTGTATTTAGACCCAGCAATGTGCCGTGTCCATGCTTTATGTGTTCCATTCCTAAAGAAGCACACAATAGAGAGGTCATGTGTCTGCTCTGTGAAGTAGACTTGAATTAATTATGATATTAAACATCCACATTACAAGTTGTTTGGTGATCTTAATTTGGATACACATTAGATACCTACAACCCCTCAAAATCTGACCCTGCAAAATTTTTAGATCATGAAGTCAGTCAACAGCTTGCTTGTAGTAGAGACCCACATTTGATCCCAGGATAGCCCATGTTGACAAAACATCACTGGGACATGCTTTCCTCTCAGTAATTCTGTTTTGACCTGTTAACTGTATCAAATACATCCATGCTATACATTCCACACAATGACAGACTCACTACATGAACCACTCACAAATAACACAATGTACAGAATATTTCTTCATGACATAAATTATAGATAAAATCGAATCAAACAAGTATCTCCACATGGAAAAAAATAACTGATGGGGTTCCCCAAGGGTCGGTCTTAGGCCCATTATTGTTTCTTATATATGTCAACGATTTGCCTAAAACCATAAATGA
>Ga0123352_10001242_pt1 | contig 33318 bp, 12 predicted proteins | sample TergutLab28metaG_FD_89700 | JGI IMG/M metagenome (GOLD analysis project Ga0123352, IMG submission 89700) | Labiotermes labralis P1 segment gut microbial communities from Petit-Saut dam, French Guiana - Lab288 P1 | ecosystem: Host-associated > Arthropoda: Insects > Digestive system > Gut ...
GGGGGGGGGGGGGGGGGGGGGGGGAAAGGCTGTGGAGCAAAATAAAAAAAAAATACAATATCCAACAAAAGCAAAAAGTGTAATATGTCATCAATTATAAAATTAAAACATTAAAACTCGAACTTCGCTCCTACTGTGGACTTCAGTATGTCCAAATATTTCATATATTATCTTAATTTAAAGTAATCTTCATGTTTTATACATATTTTAATTATGTATATATTTCCTGCTAATGATCCTTAAAGGATCTAAATTTATTGGAGTTTTAGTGTTTTAATTGTATAATTAATTACTTATATATTATGTTTCGTTCATTTGTATGATACTGTGCTATGGACTGTGAAATATTTATCTTAGATTTTGTAGAAGTGGATTAAATTTGTCTAACGGGGAACTTGTGTCTGTCTTTGTTTAGATGACATTACCGTACATACCGGTTCCCAGCGCAGTAAATCGGTAAACTTAGCCGCTTCAGCTTAAGAACACTAGTCTCCGTATCCTTTTGCATTAACATTTGGTTTGGTTTCTTCAATTTATGTAGTTTTGAAAGACTGCTTGTAGAGGCTCCTACAATAGGAATTCTAGAGCGCCAAGGTTCGTTGTCCTGGGCGGATATTTTGTGAAAGCTCACCGTATAAATCACAATTACTATACAGTAACTGTGAAATGCTCGCTGCTCCCGAATCCTAATCTGTAATAAAGGAGTAACTCGCCTAATGGCCACACAATTGCAGGTCTTCCCGTTCGTTTTTGTCTTAACTGACGAGGGGTCTGAATGGCTCCAGGGGCTATTTGTCTTGTGGTTCATCGCCCTTTAGTTTTGTTTTGAGAATTACTGGAGACGGAGCTTAGTGTTACGAGGAATCGTGGCTGATTATTGGTTTATTTAATGGCGAGTTATCAACGTAGACGATTTTTAAAAATTAATTCAAGTAAGGTGAAATATATTCATCGTGACTAGAATTAGGCTGTTTTGAAAATTTCATTGGCTATATCATTCACAATACAAGCTATGAGAGAAATTTCAATTATACAGTTGTGTTTTCAAACAGTCTGCAGATTATCGTTAAAAAGTAACGTAATTTTACTCAATTATTACACCAACCACTGCACATATATAAAATTTACACATTAAAAACATTAAAAAGGCTCCGACATGTTTCGGTCCTAAGACCATAATCAGGGAGGTATATATTCCTTGCTAAAGTCACACTAGAAATAGCCACAGATTAATTTCGTTATACAAGTTGGGTGTTGTGGCAGCATGCCTGTAATATAAATTATACCAAGTAAGTATCGTCAAAATAAATATTAGAATAATTTTGTGCTGGACAACATGAACGGTTTAACAATAAAAATAACGTAATTTTGTTGTGTAGTTTTCTTTCTCAAGCTCCAGACTTGTCATCTCCTGCATGCCACCCAGTCACATATGTCGGGCTAGGATCCGTATTTGAGCTCTCTTTCACATCACCAGGTAGGGGAAGAAAGATTTACAAAACCAGATGACCAAATGACCCTTCTGATGCATAAGAAAAGAACACCACTGTGCTGTAACTTTTAAAAATAACTCCACGGAATTTGAACTTACCCCGGATATGACGAGTGGGACAGATGGCACCGGAAGTACGGATGTGGATCCTTATTGAACACACGCAGATTGTGGTAGGGAGGGGGGTCCAGAAAAATAACACCCAAGGGAAGGTTTTTTTTTGCCTTAAAAAACCAAGGTTCCTCTGATTTGTTGCGTCCAGGCTCCCTTTTTTTTGCATTACTGCAGTAGCCGACACGTGCCGGCACCAAGTTCTTATGCTCAGATGGTCTCCAGTTGTACTGCTCGTTCGTAAGGATGATAATAATTACCCTATTTCCGCATAGACTTCATGTGTCTGCTGCTAAAGAACACTATTTTAAAGAAAATATTCTCCCTTTTCCTGGAATGCTATTTTTAGAACTTTCCACAAAAATCTTTCGTCCAGAGATAATATCACAAGAGTGACAGAAAGAATCTGCTAAGTTATTCTCTATTATCCTTTATCAGTTCATTAAAGCAATGCAGAGTGTAAGTGACGCATGATCTGCAGACGACTGTACTTTAACATGAACTGTTATGAAACGGTGGTTACCTGTTGCAGGGTGGAATCCTGCATTAGACTGGTAGGCTTTGACACAGCCTTCAAAACCCCAGCTAAGAAGTCGAATCGCTGGGAAATACGGATATCGTTTTATGGTTTATATATTGCATGGCTAGTCTCCGAGACCAAAGATTTTATACTGTAGACGGTACCTATCGTGCCATTTTATATGGTGTTTGCAATTAAAAGAGAGCTCAGAGCTTCAAAGAATGTTTCTACAGGTCTCTCACATGCAATTTTGTTGTGTTTTATGACAAGGACGTAAATTTTTGTAACTATGGACAGTCGAGGTCACACTGTCCGTTCGTTGACCAGAGGGTGGGCTACACATCCTCGCAAATAAAAAAACTGCACATCACAACTTTCGTTCACACAGCAGATGGGGTTCGTTTGGAGGCTGGCAAATTTTGTCGCCGCAGGTACTGGAAGAAGGATTTCGCAGATACTCAGTACAGCGCACTAAACCGTTTCGGCCGGAATTAGTTTGTTTATGATGTTTTGAAGTTTTCCATCCCGAAGTGTTACCGCATACGATTAAAATACCACACGTCAGTCATTAACACAACATTTTATTCATATACAAAGGTATATATGTCAGGGCGACATGTTTATGCCATTTTTATATGCAGTGTTTTTAATGTACTACCAGATCTAACAGTCTCTAATTTTAGTGGAAACCGTCACAGAACAAGCTCAGTTTATACAAGTTTATACAGTGTTCGCTGTTGAAACTTGTAATGCATTTGGGATCCCATAATGCAGAAAACCTGAACAGCGCATAGATCTGTGTTCTTGGAGGGCCTGAGGGTGACCTACTAGGTCGAAACATGTCGCCATGACATATATACCTTTGTATATGAATAAAATGTTGTGTTAATTGACTGATTGTAGTATTTTAATTGTTTATGGTGGTTCAATAAAGCCCCTGTTTTACTTAATAGTGTCTGTTTTCTCACTGTCTCAAAACATGAAACTTGTCACATGATAACTCATAAAAATATACAAATATGATCACCATTTACAAATTTTGTCTCACATCTGTCACGTAGAATGTTGGCTCCAGTGGTAAAGTTTAGTAAAGATTACCCTGACTGAGGTTTTCCATGGTTTTCCAGACCTTCTAAGAAAGTACGGTACAATATTTTAGCAGGTCATGACCACCACTTTCCCATTAACTTTTCATTAACCATTCTACTGTTCGACTCTGTACATCCCTACAATCAGAGCTCTCGAGGGTGTCCTTAAGTTGCAGCTAAATGAAGACATTAAATATATATAGACAAGAAAAGAAAAATGACGGTATCGCATTGAAAGCACTTGAGAAATTTATGTACTCCACAGGAATGTACTTTTCCACACCTGCTGGATGGTCCGGTCTTCCTCATCCTTTTGTGGTTGCTACTTGCACAACAAATTTCAGACTTTCTCCTGTCATGATGAGATGTTAGCAAGTCTGTGTCGACGTCAGTTTCTAACGGATGTGCATGTACTGTACAAAGTTTGCATTTGCCGAATAATTAGGTCGGTATGTTAGCACCCACTCTCTTAAGCTGGCAGACACTGTCCGCCCTTTATGCTAATTACGTCAGTACACCCTCCCTGACTCCTACACACTACGTACACAAGCACGTAACGATTCGTACAGGTAAGACGAAGATTCACTGCTGTTCTAGCTTAACTTAGAAACCTCACTTTGATTTTCATATAGGCGACTACACAACCTACACGTCAGGCAGTAGCCCTACATAGGGTAGTTCAATTTACGTACAGGTTACAGCATGAGCCCCACGTAGGGTCGTTCACACTACCTACACGTTGCGGCAGTAGCCCCATATGCAATGGTACACTCTACCTAAAGGTTACTGCAATAGATCCACATACAGTAGTTCACACTACCTACAGGTGACGGCGTAGCCCCACATATACTTCATACTATCTGTAGGTTACGGCAGTAGCCCCGTATACAGTAGTTCATCCTACCTACAAGTTACTGCATTAGACCCACACACAGTAGTGCACACTACCTACAGGTAACTGCAGTAGACCCACACACACAGTAGTTCACACTACCTACAGGTGACGGCGTAGCCCCACATATAGTTCACACTACCTGTAGGTTACGGCAGTAACCCCATATACAGTAGTTCATCCTACCTACAAGTTACTGCATTGGACCCACACACAATAGTGCACACTACCTACAGGTAACTGCAGTAGACCCACACACAGTAGTGCATACTACCTACAGGTAACTGCAGTAGAACCACACACAGTAGCTCACACTACCTACAGGTAACTGCAGTAGACCCACACACAGTAGTTCACACTACCTACAGGTAAATGCAGTAGACCCACACATAGTAGTTCACACTACCTACAGGTAACTGCAGTAGACCCACCCACAGTAGTTCACACTACCTACCGTTTACGGCCTTAGCCCCACACAGTTCACATAACTACTTCACGATTTTCAGAAAGTGATAACAGCTCGGACCGAGCAAGTACATTTAAGCGGTATCACTTCCGGCATGTAGAAGGGAGATTCCCATTTCAAATGTCAGCCTTAACACTCACTTACTATCTTGTTTCCGAAGACTGTTGAGTTAACGGAAGTGATGTTGTATTTGGCAGCAAGTTAACTGGATTATTGGGAGGGGGGGGGGCGTCTTTGTTAAAATGGAGACGGCAGGCTCTCGAGAAATCCTATGAGCAACAACAGGCCTGAAAATGGAGTTAGTAGGTTCTTCCGAAACGTTTGTAACCAAATATCGACTGCCCAGTGTCACCTGACGGATGACAGCCGGTGTTGTCAGGACAGCAATTGTCTCATATCCTAAAAGTTAATTAATCACGGTCTCCCTTATTCAGTCGAGATAAATACCGAGACAGCTTAAATGCAAATAAGTCACGAACCATTCTTTTTACCGGGGTGCTGGTAAGTCCTTAGCCCGACCAGGAAAGAAACAAGCTCGGAAGCATGTCAGAGACGCGCGCGATTTCAACAACATCGAGACACAAGATGTCATCTAGTTTTTTTTTTCCAACAAAGCAAGGCGCCGAAGGAAATTCACGGCATTCTGACAGAAACATTAGCTTGTTTCCTTCCTGGTCGGGCTAAGGACTTATCAGCACCCCTGTATATCCTTTAGATTTCCTTCCTTAGTATCATCATATAAGTCGACGGTCTATCTTCGCAGTTAGTGACAGCGTCGTAAGTCAACCACAAAATCATCAGCACCTTTTTCTCAGTCATCCTCAAACTACATTCTGTCGTTGGATTTAGAGAACAATCTGCAATGCCCATAGAAGCAACGGGTAAAATCATTGGGGTTTGAAGCAGGTAAACTTTCGGTTTTCCGATAGCAGTTGTGTCGATAAAAGATTCTGAAATCGTTGTTGATTCAGTTACTGGACACTTAAATGTTACTTCCTTTAATCAAAATTGCTCGTTTCCGTGCCTTAGACAACATTCAGGCACGCATGACTGTTTAAATACACTCCTTTAAAATCATCTCCCAGGGTGATTGGAAGCTTCCGGCGCGATGTATATGAGAACTGCGCTCTTCTGGGATATTATACAGCAAGTAGTGGCAATTCCTTACCGACATTAGGGACAACCTATCGGTCCTGAAACGTCGGCAAGGAATTACAACTACTCGCTTTGTATTATCCCAGAAAAGTGCAGTTCTGTTCATCTCCCTTTTCACAAATATTACATATATTACATTACATGGTGTACAAATATTACTTTAGTTTACATGCAAACCTATAGGTCCTGAAACGTCGGTAAGGAATTACAACTACTTGCTGCGTAATAGCCGAGAAGAACGCAGTTATAATAGTCTTCCTGTTCACAAATATTAGATATATTAGATTACATTACATTGTGTACAAATATTACTTTAGTTTACATGCAAAACTATAGGTCCTGAAACGTCGGTAAGGAATTACAACTGCTCGCTGCGTAATAGCCCAGAAGAGCGCAGTTCTAATGCTCTTCCTGCTCACAAATATTAGATACATTAAATTAGATTGTGTACAAAGTTTACATGCCAGCAGTGACATCTACAGACAGACAGTTCATCTGACACAAATTTATAACGCATAGCCTGTTCGAAATAGATATCCAGATACTGTTTGGTGCTTCAAAACGACAGCAGTGGTTTACGAACAGATATGAGCGATCGATCTGTCTCGTGTAACTAATTGTCTATACATTTAGCTTATGGTTTCTTCGTTTATTAAGCGACGCTGTAAATTTTCCATTCTTCATAACATCGAATTATAGAATATTGTCCCTTGCCATGTATCCGTCGCCGGCCTTTCGGTGCGGATTCCCGGGTTAAAACCATGCAAATCCATATGGAATTTCTAGTAGATGGACTGGCACTGGGGCAGGTTTTTCTCCGAATAGATCTACGTCTGCCCCCCCCCCCACTCCCACACCCACACCCACCCCTTCGTGTTCATGTTCCGCTTATCTACCATCGACGCTGTATCGTCTAATTAAGTGAAGACATTACTAAATAACGAATCTAAGAACAGGACATCCTGTATACAGTGAACTTAGAAGTACTGGAAAGGAATCGTTCGCAGTATAATTCAAGGTGTCATTGCGGAATTGCCTTCAAGGAATGAAGATGCTGACGAATCATCTGGAAACTTATGTCCGGGCCGAGATTTGAGACCGAGAATTCCCAGATACAAAGCAGAATTGCACACAAATTAATAGCGCACTTCGATCATTCTGACTATCGTATAAATACTAAATCCAGTGGAATGAGCAGAGCAATCTGCAATAATTGAAGAATAAGAGACCAACTTGATGTCACTTGGTATTTTATTTCACTTCTTATGTGCTCAACATGTTTCGAATATTAATATATCCATCATCAGGAGCTTGCGACTGTGCTGTTGAATTACCACATCGGTCGTTTTGTTCTCGGTTCGTTGTGTGTTGGAGATGTGCTTCAGCCTGCAACACGGACACTGCTCAAACCCAGACGCACCAAATCTCCAACACACAACGAATCGAGAACAAAACGACCGATGTGGTAATTCAACAACACAGTCGCAAGCTCCTGGCGATGGATATTATTAATGTCCGAAATATGTTGAGCACATAAGAAATGAAATAAAATAGCAAGTGACATCAAGTTTTTTTTTTATTCTTCAAGTATTACAATGATGCACGGTCCAATAAACATGAGAATCTGCAATAAATTTACTGGTTATAAATAATCTAAATTCAAATGTTTATTTTTGTTTGTTTGTTCGTATTCATTAACTTTCATGCCTTCAGCCACATAAATATCACTTTAGAACTCTCAGTAATCTCTTCCCTCACTGCTTTTGACATCTACTTTGAAACCAAAACAAAAAATTTAAAACGAATTACATATTTCTATTAGCTAGCGTCACACGCAAAACTACAAATTGCTAACCACAGTAAGGATAAGGATTTTCAAGTTTTTGTCGACCCATAATTAATCAAATGTTAAATAGGAATGTAACCATTCCATAATAAGGACAGAGTTGATAATACCACAGCACACATCTGGCGTTAAAACAAGTTGTGAAATTTAAGTCGGTGGTATACAGCCACAAGAGAAGGCGACGCGAACAGTGACAAGTCCCTTTCATCTTTTCCCCGTACTGCGGTAAGTCTGTCATATTCACGAGCTGAGACAGACATCACCGTCTAGGCAACAACATGTAACACTTTCGATAGACAGTGCACTTTCCAGACACTTGAATCATTCATAAATCGCACGTCACTTCCTTTGAGGTTTTAGACTCACACAAAATACGTGCCTATCAGATATGCTTCAAATGCTATTAGTAGGTCACTGGTGGTCGAAAACTGAAATATATGAACTACATAAATGAAACTCGTGTTTGATTTGACTGTGTTTAAGTAAGTGTGTCGTACAGGAGTATGGATCTTTGACAGAAGTTCAGAAGCGGATCATAAGATGGTGGCAATAAACATCATGGAGAGGTATTTATCATTCAGTCGGTATAAGAGATTGGATGTCTGTTTGTAATGCTGTATATTCTGCGTATTGAATGAAACCCTAATTCTTAAGTTCATTCAGTTTTCATATTCTTATTCTATGGCATTGAATTAATGGAGGGTTTTACTGTGGAACCCGTAACTATAGACGATAATTGTCAAAATTTACCAAATATTTTCTAAGGAAATTTTACAATCGATTGAAAATTTCCAAGTTTATTGACCCCGAATTCGTTGGAATTTCTGTTATTCAGATGGAATAGCCTACAGATTGACTGGAAGAGCACCGAGAGGAAGGACAGGTCTCTCCATCACCACATTATAAGTGACTGTGCCAACTGAGCTACCCGAAGCTCTTTGTTTAGGATTAAAAGAGTCGTAACGTGAAGCTGATCACTCACGTTATACGTATATTGACGAGGTCTAAAATTCGTGGAGTCATGCTTGTTTTTTATGTGGATGTAAAAACTTGGTCTTTCAGATTAAGGGAAGAATATGGGCCAGGATGTTCAAGAATAGATTCCTGGAGAACATTTCTGAGCATGAGAGGGGGTAAGTAACAGGAGATGGGAGTACAATGAATATGAGAAGCGTCGTGATTTTTGTTCCTCACCAAGTATTTTTCAGAAGATCAAATCAAGGAGAATGAGATGGGTGGGTCGTATTCCATGTGTGAGAGAGAGGAGAAATGCATAGACGGTTTAGGTGAGAAAACCTGAAAGGAAGATATCACTTGGAAATTCTGAACGTAATTGTGAAAATAGTAAAATAGATCTTAAAGAAAGAAGATTGGAGGCAGTGAATTGGATTCATCTGGCTCAGGGTAGGGAAAAGGGGCGGGCTCTTGTGAACACGGTGACGAACCTTCTGGTTCCAAAAAATGCGGGGAATTTCTTGGTCAGCCAGTGAAGTCTAGCGTCTCAAGAAGGACCCTGCTCCCTGATGTTAGTTACACCTAGATCGCTGTTTTGTAATTTCAGCTGTTGGAGCTGTTCACTAAGAGGCTACACTTGGAGTGACTTGTTAATTCTTTTGAACTGAATTATTTCTACATCCACAATTACACTATTACCCGGTCAACTGATTACTCTTGACATTAACCCTTCAAAGACGAAAAGTGTGTTTTATGTAAGGACTCAGTGCTTACCGCACAGTAAACATTCTCTACCTCGCTTATACAAAATTAATCTGTTAATACTGTAAAGTTAAATGTCCATACAGAACACTTAAACACAATATGAGTACTATGTAATTTTTTTTTAATGTTAAACTAGGCGGTACGCACAGTAACCGCTAGGCTTTATAACATTAGAAGCTTCACTCCAAAACTTCTGTCTCACAACTAGTTGCGCCTTCTATAGATTCACAGATTTTCTGGCAAACACTGAGCCTATCAGAAATAGACAACTATGTTCATGACGTGACATTATGTAACTTACACCTCCATTATTAAATACAAGCTTGTCATGATGTTTAGGGCACCATTATTGCTTAGACCATGTCACATTTCGTGTGAAAGTTGATGCTAGTTTTTTAAAACAGGGCAGGACCAAATCCCTACTCAACCCTCCCAATGGACTTAAAACAACTTTATGTTATTTGTAAACGATAATTCGTTACGTTGTCCAAATCACCAAACATTTTCGTCCCAATATTCTTTATGAACTTTCACAATTAAGATTTATGTGATAATGTACAGTTATATTACATGCAACTATGAGTACGCATCCAAGAAGTAGCAGCTCTTTAGCATTACGTCCAGACTCATAAGAAATAACTTTTACAAGTTCTAATTGGATGTATATTTTTTACATTAGGCCATGCCATTCCCCTGTATTGCATATTATTTCTGTAATCTCTTTCATATCATAAATATGTCATGGCCAATTAGTCTCTCGGTAGCAAAGGAGTCGTACCGACGGCAGATATGAGGAACCTGTAGACTGTGATTAATGTGCACCATAGGTGCAAAAGTAATTACGAGTGTGCTTTATATCTGCTTGTCCAGGGGAGGGGATTAGTTTTATTTCATGTTCGGATTTAGCTGGTTTGACTTGACATCACGTACAGCAGCTTCGGCGAGAAAAATTCTGTAGACCAAAAAACAAGATGTTGAACATTTATTGCTAGTAATTATTCCCTCCAACCGAACACACTTTAAGGATATATCAAAAGACATAAAAACTTGTGTTGTGTATGATTTATTAACCTTTCTCTCTCACAGTCAACGTGAGGTTTAAACTGATTATTTAGAGGAATACACTGGACTTCCTCACACCCAAATATTAAGCGAAAATAATAAATACACGTACTTGACGTACACCTACCAAGAGTCAGTACTTACCATTCAATTAACCCTTTAAACGCCGAGTTAAATCCCATCTGCTATCTGTTGACGTTATTAGAAGCTCGCCATATTCCCACGTTAGCAGGATAAAGTTTAAGTTGCCGATTTTTTTTTGTGTTGTGTTTACACGTCATGTGTTTCGCGTAACACTACATTTCTGTTGCTAAGGAAAGACTAAGTAAAGATTATCCCTTTAAATAAGAAATACCCTTAATTACATTTAACGATGCGGTTCGTACCGGGCAGTAAACACATTCCGTCACTGTTATAAAACCCGCGAGATTAATGTTTTGTCAAAAAAATATTTTTTTTTCTTCTGAACACCCTAAAGAGCATGCATATGTGCTCTCTGGGCAGAATGTAAAATTATTTAATGTTAAATCCTAGTGATATATAATGTAACCAATAAGTATTAAAGACTTAAGAACAATACGATTTGCGTCCCTAACTTACTTGGTAGTATAATTTGTACTGTGGTTTGCAAATAATTCCTCTTTTCAGCATGGCGTTTCAGGAACCCGCGTAAGGAAATGGATACACTTTAAACGTGGGATCTTTCAAAACCACCGGGTTAGGCCATTAGGTTTGTAACTCTGGGAAAGGACAAGGCTACTGATGGTCGAGATTTATACATTCCGTGTCGCATTAACGGCCTGGACACATGTCTTGTCATTTGCACAGTTGAGGTGAGCGTGTTAAAGCCATGCTGCGTTGCTGCTGGTGGACGGAGCAAGTCACGAATGTTAAGTATCGCTGTATAACTACAAGTCTAATGTTAATGACGTTAAATTAATGCGCTGGTTTTATTTCCTAATGTAGCCTACAGATCTAATATTTTATATTTGTCTTTTACCTCAGCATTCCGACTTCACAGCAGAGGGATCTACAACGTTCAACCTGCTGGCTAGTTTCACCACACAAGCATCTTTACCTGATTCTCTCGAGCGCCCAATATGTCACAGACCTACACGAAGTAGCCCGTGTGGAATCTTGTCTTATCAATATTGATATCTACTTCAGAAAAAAATAGTTTAAAAAATAACCTGCTACAACATGTTTGTAGGCCGAATTTTAGAGCAACAAAGGTCAGTGCGGAACTTTTAAATAAGAATGCGTTATCCCACAGTATGAATCTCTTGTATTCGAATTTTGTTGTTCTCGCAGTGACGAAGCTGATGACTCTGTTCGTCTGGTATAACATGTTGCATCAGTAGTAAACAGATCCTGGTCTTTCGGGGCAACGCGGTGCCCTCTGCCAGGACATTCGACACTTGAAGATAAATACAGGGGTGCTCATAAGTCCTTAGCCCGACCAAGAAGGAAACAAGCTAATGTTTCTGTCAGAATGGCGTGAATTTCCTTCAGCGCCTTGCCTTGCAGGAAAAGAAACTTTATGGCAGCCCGCTTCTCGAATTTGTTGAAATGCTAACATGCTTCCGAGATTTTTTCCTTCCTGGTCGGGCTAAGGACTTATCAGCACCCCGGTACACAACTTTGCTCGATACGTTGGTGTCCAATTACTCACCGAAGCAAAGTTCTACAACGCAACATTTACGTTTCAAGTTCTCATTCTATTTAACGGCCATTACATGTAATTCCTTGTCACGGTCATCATGTTATTAGTTCAGACTAGAGACGCAAAGTGACAAAAGTTACATATTCTTAGGGCAAATAGTGGCTCAAAAATTACCGATTTACGGATCACGTGGAAGACGTCCTAATTTCCTGGCTAATTAAAAATATCATATCGCAAAAATACAGTACATTAAAAAAACTGAATAGTTTTACCCCATAAGCAAGTCACAGCAATAAAGAACGTTTTACGTGGCCTTCGCTGTTTCTCTCGAGTCTTAGTCCATTCATAAATAACAACTTGAACTGCTTTGCCATCCTCAATGCGGGTACGAATTCTGAAGACTGTTAGGATCTCCAGATATGAAGTTCTGTGCTTTTCATCCATTGCCGATGCAATGAAATGTGTTGAAATGAATTCGTTATTCCATGAGATTTGAACAATAAGAACAATGTCCAATTTTGTGGTTGATTTATTCAAATGGAGGCCTACTAAACGAAATTAGTAGCAAACAACGAATTAGAAAGGCGCTGTATCTTCCTATGATCAACAAAGCATTACAGTGCCACAAAATTACTGGCATCTATAATGGCCAACCCTAACACAAAATAAATTGATTTTACCTTGTCGTTTACAGTACTACCAGCTCTGTTTCAGACCAAACAAGACAGAAATTCTTTCCATACTTGCTCTTGCTTGGGTTTGATTAATCCGCGAGTTTGGTTTCATGCAGTCTTGTAACAACTTAGGAGCGGTCTTACTGACATTTGTTAAGAAGTAAAGGAAACTGTATTCCAGCTTCGGTGGTCATTACTCTTAAGGATGATTTAAAATTGGAAAAGGTAATACCTCTGGAACCTGAGGAAATTAATTTATTTTTATGAATAGATGACACTTCAGAACCGAATTTGCTACCTTTTTGCACAGCAGAATATATAGTAGCTCCAAAAAAATTCCCTAAATTCTCTGGGATAATTTACAGGAATTCGCTGTTATAGTTTACAGTAAACATAGGACGACCGAGGAAGAGATGGAGGGACCAACTTCATCTTGAGGATCAAGGAACAGGAAACACACCTAACCCTTCAGGAACATGATGATGATGATGATGATGAGTTTACAGTAATTGCTGTATAAGGGGTACTTCCGTCAAAGTGCGAATAAAGAAATGTACTTTGATATTGTTCGTCACCTTTTGGATGCGATTAGTAGGAAACGCCTCGAAAAATGGAGATACGACAGTTGGTTTCTCCTTCACCACATTGCTTCGGCACACCGGTCAGTTAGGGCCAAGGATTTCTTAGTAAAGCACTCGTACAACACGACCACACCGGAGTATCCCCCATACTATCCTGACTTGCCTCCAGCTTATTTTTACCTATTCTCTGGACTGAAATTGGCGTTGAAGGGACAACAATTTGTGATGCTAGTGACGTCATTAAGAATGCAACAGAAAAACTGAAAAGACTCACAAAATGGCTTCCAGGAATGTTTTCAACACCTTTACAGTCGCTGGCAGAAGTGTATAGTTGCACAAGGGGACTATTTTGAAGGAACCCTAGCTTAAATAATTGTACTATTTGTATTTCTCAGAAATAAATTGATTCCAAGAAAATTTGGAAGCTACCAGTTATAGAATTTTAGTCCAGGAATCTGAAATAAATAGATCATTTGAAAGACCTACTAAGCGTATTTGGGAAGATAATATTAAAGGTGTTTTTAAAGGGAAAAAAATGAGAAGACATTAAGTGTGTATGTTCTTCTCAGAACAAACTCGAATACCAGACCACTGTGATAAAGATGAGGGAATTATCACTACTTGCTGCGTAATAGCCCAGAAGGGCGCAGTTCTCAAAGACAAGGAACTTTAATTTTCATACATGGCAGAGAATCCCCTGCTTAGCTTGGAGACTATCAGCTCTTGAAGGACTATTTACTCCAGGTATCCATTATCATTTGACATTTCATTTATTAAAGATGAGACCAACAATCTCTCTCGAAACGTCGAACACCAGTCGCCCAATGACGCGGTGCTACATCCGAGAAAAACGGGAAAATTAATCGCACCACTGCGAAAGCCTAAGACCTCCCATCATATTTAATAATTGCCCAACAAGATGCGACTTATTCAGTTTATTACATTTCTGTAGGCAGCTCTTTTGTCGGACAATTATTAAATTCGATTCACTGTGCACGGACCTCTCATCATGTTCTTAGTTTGTCAGTTATATTAATAGAGAATCAAACCATAAGCTGAAAGACGAAAACTGCTGGGCAAAGCACCGGAACTTAACGCGTTCAAATTTCCCCTTGACGGCTGGATCATTCATGTTGACCCTGGGTGTCATCAGCACAACTGTTCTATATAGCTACATTCTGACTCCTTCGTACTGTGCTGAAGTCGGTGTAGTAAAGAGCAGAACACAACAGCCGATGGAAACGAATTGTTTATTCACCATACACTCCCTTCCCTCGGGGCTCTAAAACTACACCATTGTTTCACACCCCATCACTTTCAGCAGAGCCGAGCTGTGCCCATCATGACTGGAAACATTCGCTTTAAACAAAAGGCCAGAGGGACAGAGAGAAAGAATGGAACTCGGACTAAACAAAAATAGCTTACTGTATACCTAAACGCGCTTGAATGCAGGTTAATGTGTTCCTAAATTCCATTATGACGTAACAAATCGAACAACAAGGATATGTTCCAACTGCAGCCTCTGAACGTCATTACCATGGATCCATTAAAAATCAGAAGCTTTTAATCTAAGTTCCGCGTGAGTTGAGATGTTTAAAAGAGTCTGCTTGATCCGACACAGCTGTGGTGACGAACAGCTATATTGAGGACATTATAAAAGATTTGCTCTGGCTGTATAGCAACTTTAGCACATAATTGCCCACAGATCTACGTTTAATTCAAGGATCTCCATAAACATATGCCTCCGTTCGAAATGCACATGATCAGCACAACTGTGAAATGGAAAATGAACTGTTTTGTCTTACGGGAAAGATGCAACTACCCAGACTTTTGTGGTGCTAAGACGGTGTTTAAAAGGACAATCTTATTAAATTTATCACCGAAATTCGCGGTCCCTGGCTCAAGTCTCGATCCTGAAGCCTGCTATCTCTACGACGGATAGCTGCATGGATTGTTTAGCATCGAAGCGAAGCATGACTGTGAGAAATGACGTTAAATGAAACGATATAATACCTGAAGGAACGCGGAAAACTGAATAAATTTTCACTACACCTGTTCCTGAACCAGAAGAATCCAGTACGAACCCTCACACCCTGTCTCGGTTAAGATCCATTTTAATGGCAGGCCTATAATTTAATCTGCGTTTAGTTCGCCGAAGTGGCGTTCTCCCTTAAAATTGACCCTTTTATTTATAAGGCAATTTTCTCACATTTTACATGCCTGCTGTATAACCTGCCTATCTTATTGCTCAGATCGCTTAACCATGAAAGTCTGAGGGCGAGCGAAGTACGGTAATGATAATTACGTCACGACAGTGATTAGGAACAGGCGCTAAACGTACTGTCGGTAGTTATTCAAGATCCAACATGGTGGTAGGTGCGGTAGTGCGGTACATATCTTACATGTTGTCACATAATGTTCAGAGGGTCTTTGAGAGCCTTGAAGAATATCAGGCAGGTTGGGACAAATAAAGTTGATCTAATGTGAACATCCATTTTTATCTCCGCTTTTAAACGCATGGTTAAGGCTGGCTACATATTAATTCGCGAATGAAAAATGATAAAGCGCGACTTACACGTCTTTTAAAATGTTCATAGCACTTCGTTACCGTACGATTGTGAAACTCTTGTTAGGGCAACTGTGAGATAAGCTCTTCTGTTAAAAACAGAAAGAATCATTACGGATGGCCTTCGTCTGTCAGCGCTCTTGAACACGCTAATCTGAAATTTGAAACAGAACTGCCAGTCTCCACGCTGGCGAAGTCAACCCCACTTCAATTACTAGTGCTAAGTGCCTTTTTGCCTGTAAAGTTCAAGGGTCGTATCATAACCTCAACATTTAGCCCTATCGCTGTTAGCAGCCAGTTAAACCACCACCGATTCTTGTACAGTGATTGCCAGTTGCATTAAAACTACGGCACGACTTTAGTATATCCAAAATGTCGAAGTTTAATTGGAATATCAAAAATTTTAAAAGCTGGAAAAAAAAAATTAAGACAACGTAGTAAAGAGCAGAGAAAGGTTGTTTTGAGTTGTACAATTCTGGCAAATTCTAAATAGTCCAGTGTGGTGTTGAGGCCCGGTACACCACATTCCTGGAAAAGGTTAAGGCAGCAGCTGTCATGTGTACTGTTGGATATGTAAATATTTCCATTTGTAGGGAGTGTCAAACTTTCTCCTTTCATTTTCCGAAGAGACAATGCACGAGTATGGCGGAATTACGTGCCAAATATGAAACTTCTTTCCTTACAAGAATGGAATTTTGGTACATGTAATAAGGTTAAAGCAAATTAATATTTAAAAAATCACGGTATTAAATTGTACTGACATGTGAGACTGTACTTTAAAATATCATTTTCTTTCACAAACTGGGAAGGGTTCAGTTACATAATCTAATGTTCTGTACACGTATATATTAATGGTAAATGAGCCATAGCGTTGCGTGACTTCAGATCATAGGGTTAACACGTTTTGAACTACGGTATGCTGTCATTTCAAAAACTCTTCCTGAGAGAATGGTTGAAGCAAAGTAATGAATTATTAAAAACCCCAATAAGAGTCTTAACCTTTAATGAAACTTATAATGTTTGAGAAATAACTAGAAATCACCCCCCCCCCAAAAAAAAATTGTTTCATTTTCAATAATTTAAGGCAGAATGGAAGGTTTTATTTATTCATTCATTCATTTATTGATCACCTTTTTGAAAATATTTACTCTTATTACTGAATACTCATTAATGATTCCTGAAACTGGATTATTTCAAAAGCCGTTTTTGTTCAGACGTTATAATGCATCTGCTATAGTATCTAAATCCGTTCGGTAGTTTTTAGGTTGTAATATGCAGCTGGATTTTCCATTATGTAATCATCAAATTTTCTTTGTGCCAAGGGAGAACAGAATTTAAAAGTACATCTGGAAACTGCATAAAATTATACTGTAGTTATACCTGTATTACTTATAACATATGTGATGGCCTTATACGAAGGGGTGCTTTTATTTGGCAAGAGAGAAATAGTGGTTGTGAAAAATGTATTGAAAATTCAATATTCATGAAACTTAACAATCCAAATATGAGTACCAGACGTGGTCCTTTTAGGGATGACTAGTCTAAGGCTGCAAAATATATTCAACAAACTAAGTTATAGTTTTGTATTGCCGTAACGGTTAAGCACCTTCATTGTTAAAGTCATTAACAATCAATAAAAGAGGCCGCGTCTTTCTTGTGGACGATAAAAACACATCTTAGCGAGTAATTATAGAAGACTGGGTTCGAGTGGTTAAAACAGGGACCATACCGGGGACAAGAAGGCGTTACAAATGAACCCTTCGTGCTAGCCACCTTGTGTTATATACTGATATAATTCCATGATGAGCCACTGTTCCAAGCGGTGTTACGGGTATTTGCTACTAGGTTTTAATGGCCTGAGAATCGTTATTGACAGGCCAGAAACTCGATTCGCCGCGGCCAGATTCAGTGACGGATGGTGTGTGTTTAGTGTTCATTTCAAATCTCTTCACGTAAACTGGATAGTATTGTAGGCAGACCACTAATAAGTCCGACCCCGTCGTCAACAACTCCTCTTTGACATTAATTCTATCATTCCACGTGGCTTAACACAAGGACTTATACGCCGTGTTGAATAAACCAAGAATCAACGAACCAACGAAATAAGATTCCGGAAAGAAATATATTAAACACAATTGAAAAAGAAGATTTCTCTTGAAATTATCTGTATAAATAAGGACATTCTAATGTACAAAAACAGGACGAAAACTTCGAAAGAAATGGTGATTTTATTGGCAATATTTTGGTGCCAGTCAATTATTGTTATTACTCGCAATGTGGATCATGTGTCCGTCGGGTGGTGCGTGTGGATTGCGACGTTTCGGAATTCCTTATCTCTCTCCAAACTGGTTATCACTAGCACCGAACCGTCGTGAAAGCCTGAAGTCATCCAGAATTATTTATCTGTGATCTCTAGTTTGGTCTCGCTAAGACGTGCATCAGGCACTTGGCAGTCTGTTGCAACATCTTCATTTGATCATGACGTAGATGAAATGGGAAATATTTTAAAATTTACGTTAAATATGTCTAAGGGTAAAGAATGAAGAGAACTTGGGAGAGTGCTAGGAGAAGGTATGCTATTTATACTTGAAACCAGGAAGCACGCGGTTCATATCTCGACTGGGATACCATCTCTTCCGACCAAGGTCTTTCAATGTATTTTCTCAGTTACTCAGGCCAATTTCGGGTCAGTATATCAAGTTATGCCACAACTGCTGTTGTGATGTCTATTTCACTAATTGTCCTGCTGTTAAATGCTATACGTCTGATTTGGTGAGCGCATTTTTACTGTGTAAACAATGATTTTATTTACTGCGGTATTATCATCCATATTATTATTATTATTATTATTATTTGTAACAAATAACTCCGTGCGTTGATCGGTGTTTGAACCGAGCTTGATGAACTGCACGGTAGCCACAAAACAAAATGCATAGCCACGTGAAAGTAATATACAGCAAATGTAAAGTTCGCACGCATTTCCTTCCATTCTCCCCTTCTGTATAAAGTCCAACGCTGCCCCCTGCACTCCTCATGTGTCTGCAACATTCAAAGTTTCAAATGAGACAATATCTATTGTGTGCTACATCTGTTAACGTACGTTGACTGGAACGCTGTGTGTACGCGTACTTCAGTAGTGTCGGAGGCCTATTTACGGCATTCGATTTATGTCATCTAACCACACACTACATGGCCGGCTATATTATTTGAATATTTTAATTTTTCTGTGGTTCATTTTACGACCTATCCAATCACAGTAGTATCTCAGGATTTCTTTGCGGAGTAAAAAGTTCAGTCACACTGAAATTGAGGGCGTTGCATTTCTCCGAAACGCGGGAAAATTAAACATTAAACGGTACACAATCACAAAATAAAACTCTATCCATCAAACTGCCTGCCTGCCTGCCTGCCCGTCCGTCCTTCAATTCATCCATTCATCTATCTATCATCCACCTATCTACCTACCTACCTACCCATCCATCCATCCACCCACCCAGCTACCCACTTACCTACCTATCCACCCACCCATCTAACTAGCTAGCTAGCTGTCTTCATAAGCTACAGATTGGTACTAATTTTCAGATTTCCAGCCCAGGTGAAATTCCCTTTTCATTCCCACATAACACTGAGAAGAGTGATAAAGTTGCAAACACTCATCACGGTCACTCTTGTAGGTTTTTACACATAGGGCTTACTAAAAAATTTCTGTTTACTCACAGTTTCAATTATCATGAAACACAATTTTGTAAATTTACTTGTCAGTTTTGAAGAGAAATTATGTTCCGCCTGCATTAAGAAACTCTGCATTTTACCATGTGGTTTAATTTATTATTTATTTCTTATGATTCTCATAAATTATCAGCTAGAACTATTAATCCTCTAAATAAACTAAACCAGTTATTCTTTTTAGTGGACAGTCAGTATGTTTCCTGTGAGGTAGGAACTATATTTGGAATGTTTTTTATATGAATTTCCGAAGTTAAGACTTTACCGGTTATCCAAATTTTACACGTAGGTCTTTCACCACGAAACAGCATCCTGGCATATACATAACGATGACGAAGAGTGAAACAGTGAAATATCTTCGTCACCATTACTGATATATAGCGTCATATAATGATCAATACGTTGCAAATATCACGAAGTTCAGAGGAGTGAACACAGCTCATGAAACGTCGTGCCCTCAGTCTTAAGTTGGTTTACTCCGACGCTCGCATTCGGTAACGTCTTTTTAACCGTCTTCAAGAATCTTACCACTCGCCGCCGATTTCGTGTGCAGCTATCCTGGTGTTTGTGTGCTCTCAAGTATATTTAGGCTAAGTCCGTTATGTCGTCAAGTTCCAAAAAATCGTCACACTCGTCGCCTGGACTGTACTGCTGGTGACACACATAATGGAGACAAAGACGACGATGTCTTTCTTGCCAGGAAGGTTGCTGTCCACCTACACTACTGTCAAGTGGTGTACCGATGGAATTTCAGCTCGGACACCGACAATTTTCTGAGTTTTCAGGCCCGTTCGCAAAATAGCGAAAAGCGATTATTAGCTTCATGTCTTTTCGTCCATCCGTCCGTCTGTTCATTTGGAACAACTCGGCTCCCACTGGACGGACTTACATGAAATTTGATATTCGATTATTTTTAGAAAATCTATTGAGAAAATTCAAGTTTCATTAAAATCGGACAAGAATTAAAGGTACTTTATATGAAGACCAATATACATTTTCGATCATATCAAGTTCGTTTCTTCTTATAATGGAAAATATTTCAGTTAAATGTCGTAAAGGAATCGAAACACACATTTTATGTTCAATAGCTTTTGTCTAAAATTGTTTATGAGATTACGTGGAAAAACTTTGTAGAGATGGGAAGGTCGCAGATAATATGGCAAATGTGCATTGCATGCTGGATACCTAAGGCTACAAGTACACACACACACACACACACTTACTTACTTACTTACTTACTCCATGGTCCAGAGTCCTTCTTGAGAATCTAACTGGCTTGCAGCTAGTCAAGAAATTCCCCGCATTTCACGAGACCCGAAGGTTCATTACCGCACTCACAAGCGTCCGCCACCTGTCTCTATCCCGGGCCAAACCAATCCAGTCTATATACCCACATCCCACCTCCTGGAGATCCATCCTAATATTATCCACCCATCTACGCCTAGGTCTCCCCAGTGGTCTCCTTCCCTCCGGTTTCCCCACCAAGACCTTATACACCCCCTCTCCTCACCCATACGCGCCACATTCCCAGCCCATCTCATTCTTCTCGATTTTATCACCCGCACAATATTGGGTGGGGAGTACAGATCATTTAGCTCCTCGTTATGCAATCTCCTCCATTCCCCCGTTACCTCTTCCCTCCTAAGTCCAAATATTCTCCTCAACACCATGTTCTCAAACACCCTCAGCTTACACACAGGTTGTGTAATACTCATTGCTTTCCACTGCAACAATGGTTAAACAAAAGCGCCTCATTGTTTCGTTATACGTACTGTGCCAGTCTTGTTTTGTAGGTTTCCTCGGTCTTTCGAAAAGAATGCTAGAATAATAGTTTAAAACAGGACACTGCAGCATCGAACCCCAAACCTTTTACCTTCACTCAACACATCATTTTCTCACATCCTTCTAAACTAATCAACTGTGCTTAACACGATGTTGCTAATGTTATATCATTTATCCACTTGAATGTCGTTTATTCTCAATGAATTTGTGCGTAGACTTCCATAGTTATTGGACGCATATTCTACCTATTAGCCGATCTCCGTGGCCGCGCGGCCATAGGCGTACATATGCGGCCGCTCGCTTGCTGGGGTTGCGGTTTCGAATCCCACAGGGGGCGTGGATGTCTGTCCCTTGTGAATATCGTGTGTTGTCAGGTACGGGTCTGTGCCACGAGCCGATCCCCCCCGTCCAGACGAATCGTACCGCCTGTGGTGTGTTTGTGTGTGATTTCGAAACCTCAGTGGTTAGAAGGCCTAGGAACGAGTAAGGCTGTTGTGCCACAAGAAAAAACTACTCTATTACCTGTCCACCGCTTCCATCGATGTGCTTCCCCTTCCACCATTTTAATCATCCTTCTACTCAACACTGCGTAATCTATTGGCTAATCCAGTGTCATTAAATAAACATACACGTAATCTTGACTGCAATAATAATTTGACAATCTCGTGTTCGTCAACCACATTTTTATCGACCTATTCTGCTTGCATTTTCCTTAAGACAGAAATGGTAATCTGTAGGCAATGCGATAAATTTGGTGAGAAAATGAGTATTTATTGTCTTGCATAATTTAAAAAAAGAAGTGCTTAATTTCTGGATATCCAAGAATTTTAGGAAAGAAATTCCAAGTCACCTGGAATGTAATGCTGTGTTGCTGACGTGAAGTTACTGTGGTGCCTATTGCCTTCAAAGGCTACGAATCGTCTGTAATTATTTTCCAGTCTACACGGCCTAACGCCCCAGAAGACTTGGGGCCACCGTCGTCACCACTGACGCAACCTCCAATCCCATATTTTAAGAAACCTGCGTTCATCTGTGATAATTTGCAGATTCGGCTGCAGTTTGTCCGCGTTGTTACGTGATTATGGCCACGATCTCATCAGAACTTGTGTGGTCTGGACTAGCTTGGTTTTTATTCGCAACATCTCGCTTACACAGTCCGGGAATCTTGTTCCCGAAGTGAACCTGCCCCACTGCCACCCAGATAGCGATGAGATGTCATTGTATTAATAATGTAAACAAAGCACATTTTTTCACTATTACCGAATACCAAATTAGTTACACAACTACTGTGCATTTGAGACTCTAATGACACATAACAATAATTAAACTTCTTAAGAGGATGTGGTAACGCGTCAAGCTGCCCAGCTTCCAACTGTCACACCTATTTGGTGGCTGTATATTGCTGTGCTGGTGAATGTAAAGTTGTCCTTGCGTGTAATTAAACATTACACTATCAAGATATATGGATAGTCAGCATTGCCCTCAAGTCCGGTTTTATATCGGACAAAGAATCCCCGATAAATGGCCTACATAGTTGGGTGGGTCTCTGAACAAGCGTGGAAAGGATAGCGGAGAGAAGAATTTTTTTTTCAATCATCCGGGAATCAACCCCGGTTCTGCAGCTCACATTCTGTTCGCTGTAATGACTGAGATGTTCTGACTCTATTTTCACATCTTTGTACAAGCCACATACAACATTACACTAACTGCGCATAAATGGTGGAGCAGAATACTTCCTGAGAAGTCAAGAACCATTGTGTCCATAATTGTCCAACAAGATGCAACAACATACAGTTTACGTATACCTGCAAACTGCTCTACATGTTTCGGGTGTTATCTCCACCCATCATCAGGAGCTCATATCACTGTATCTGCAGTATCTGGCATTAGTAAAACCGTAACTGCTACCTGTCGTGAGCGTGACATTCACGACAGGTTGCAGTAACGGTCTCAATACAGCCAGATACTGTAGATACAGTGATATGAGCTCCTGATGATGGGTGGAGATAACACCCGAAACATGTAGAGCAGTTTGCAGGTATAAATAAACTGTATATTGTGGCATCTTGTTGTATAATTTTTGACACATATTGCGCGATGCATTGAACATTGAACATAAAATTCAACAACTATTCATCTGTGTAAGAATTATCTTCCTTACGGAAGCATTTGGTTAATTACCGCTTTCACGGAAGTCCGCCTTAAGCTGCGTCACTTGAATCGCTTGTCTGTAACATTTATTTCATTGGTATTCTCCACCATTCCTTCGTATGAATCTCTAGGTCTTCCACGAAGCGTGTTGTCTACAGGTGTTCTGGCGAATCATATATGAAAAACACGCAGAGAATTTATCTCAGTAATTAACCAACTTGATGCACAAAATTTTTGTTTTACAGTAAGTTTATTTCATGCCTGTACATGTTTCGAGCACATGTGCTCGAAACATATAGAGGCATGAAATAAACTTGTAAAACAAAAATTTTGTGCATCAATTTGGTTAATTACTGAGATAAATATTCTGAGATGCACGGTCAGCAAAACGTAAACACACACACACACACAGAAGTTTTCGAGACAAGAAGCATGCAGTACTTTGAAACAACTCAGCTCTAATTTTACATTTGTCAAGCCTGCAGTACACTATTTTAATTTCATAACACCTACCGTAACACAGCCATTACTGTGCAGTGCATTGTAACTCTAGCTGTTTCTTATTCAATCACCAATGAGCATTCATGCATTTCAAAAATGGTCTAAATTATAATTATAATTACAATTCATAATTAAAAGAGGAGGTTACTGAAGGAGCCTTAATAGTGCTTGCGTGTTCTTCATGTCTTTTCTTCTTCTTTTCAGATTTTTTTCCTTTATCTGGCTCCCTTTCTCCTCCCCTCTTCTCTCATTCTTTCTTGTCTTCCTTCCTGTAATCCATCCATCTATCCAACCAGAAGTTTAACTACCCAAGTATCTAGATATACATCAGGAGTTCGTTCTTCTTCTTTTTTTCTTTCTTTCCCTTCCTAGTTCTACTTACTGAACGTTCCCGTGTTGTATAATCATGTTAAATGAAGGAGGTAAATGAAGAAGAAGAAGAGGAAGAAGAAGAAGAAGAATTAGATGACGACAATAATGATGGCAATAACTACGTAACGAATATGATTATGTAAGTGATAGCAATGATTTTATTGAACGATAACACATAATTTTAGCAAAGTCTGTCACGTTGTTCTGCCTTCCTCGTGCCAGCTCCATTAAACGTGAGCTCATACCACGTACGATTTGCATAGCGACGCACTGTGTGTGGTACGGCAGCTATTGTCCCATCACTTGACTGCACAATGGTACATGTGATCAACACACAATGTAACGGATTGCTCATTCGCGTTTAACATTTAACTAATATTTCACCATCCTGCAAGGTGTCCTGCCACCCAGCTGCACTAACAGCAAGACTGTCTCATCGACGTGTAATTGCCCAATTAATTTTCATAGTGCGTAATAAACGATTTTTCACTTCAGACGTCAGATATAATCACAACTTAATTTTAAACAACTGAAAAATGCATATTATCGCAGTTTAAGTGCCAATACTTTGAATAAAAACTAGTTTATAACCACTCTCTATTCTTCTATTCCTCCACTTATGTTGAACAAAAATTTTACTTCTGCAGTAGGATTGCCTTATGTTTTTAGACCCCAAAGAGACTAAACAACTAAGCAAGCTGGCTCATGTGGTAAGGCTTATGACTTTTGTTCTGGAGGTACCTGGTTATAATCTCGACCACGGCTCTGTCTATGTGTCTTTGTCTCTTTCTTCACTATCATCATACTGGACTCTATCCCGAGGTTCTGCGATGCAGTTTTGACCTTTCCTAAGCTATATTTTAATGCCTGAAATCCCTAGTATTACCAGCGATCTTTATTCACTCCATAACTGTTTATGAATACGTGTGCCATCTTCATTTGGTCAATTTATCTGTCTTCTTGAGTGAATTGTTTAGTAAATAACTCCATGCAGCTCCACAAACTAAGCCTTGATAACAGGGTTTTGCTATATATAGGGAACTCTGCATTTTCGCAATACACAGTTTATGTGTTCCTTATAATTTTCAGAGCAAACAGCAATTAGATGTCTTTCCTGAAGCAGCATTAACTAACTGGACTTTATAAAGCAGAAGGAATGTATTTCCTGTGAGCGTCTGTTGATAAATTTATGCATCGTAAGATTACACTGTGCAGCCTTCAGGCAAAATCCAATCGATTTACATAGGATAATATCTATATAAAACAAGATTTTTTGGCAGTCAGGCTACATGCTTGACCAGAATTGGCAATACATTTTCCCTTCGACATATAATGATTTGCCCAAATGACAAGACCACGAAGCTGCGTGATTATGGCACTAGGCCTGCTGTCTGTTCATATAAGTATACAGATCGTAATTTGAAATTCTTCGAGTCCAAGCAAAATTTGTATTGTTTTAGGAATTTACAAAATTGGCAGTCGAAATTAAAATCTGAATACTAATTTGCGTATGTTTACTTCTTTGTTTCAGGTAAGTTAGTTCTGTCACTGAAACAAAAGCTTCCTTTATTAGAGGGCTACCAGTATCTAGATCATCGTCGGAACACGTGAGTTACGACCACGTACTCGTTCTATGCATGATTTCCAGCTTCCGCCGCGATGCAGATGCTATATCCGCTCTTCTGGGATCTTAGGCAGCGTAGAATAGTCTTTCCGCAATGACATTTCGGGACAATATATCGGTCCCATCTCAAGGGTCAAGCAGTGTTGTTTGACCCTTGAAGATGGGATCATTAAGTTGTCCCGAAACGTCGGTACAGAAATACCATTCTACGCTGCGTATGATTCCAGAAGTACTCGTACGTCAGTAGGAACCTTGCAGTAGGTAAAATCCTTGACCTTGAAGAGGATCACTGTAGGATTCACCGAAATATAGGTAAGGACTTAACTATTTAAGATAAAGAAACGTCACAAAAAAACTTGTTTCCTGTACTTTTTTTGTAATTCTGATTTCAGATCAACTGCCTGCTTAAGCTATTGATCGTATCTCATACTTCTGCGGACACAGTGCAATAAAATACGTGATCAGAGCAGAAACACAGTATTGTTCAATTTACGGTTTGTTATTGCAGGGGATTTCAAAGAGATGTGCTCGATGGAACAGAGGTTGCAAAGTTGGGAGTCGCTTAGCTGTTACAGAAATTAGCTTCCTCTTACGAAACTCGAATTGTTATTAATATGATACTTTTCCCATGCTACATAGCATGATGCAGAGTACTGAAAAAAGATCGTGTAGTGCGTAGTGTCTGAAAATACCACCGAACATAACCGGCGGTCTGTTCGATTTTTTCGCGGGTGGCAAAGGTCTTAGCTTCGGTTAGAGGAAAAATTTAGTTGACAACACAGGATCTGAATCTCTTACAGCAGCGGAGAACGTGACATTTATCAAAATATTAGTCACATTTTTGTTTTCTTCTTGTGGCGCTGCGGCCCATCGCGGACCATGGCCTCCTCATTCATGAGGTTTCTAGATCACACACAACGACGCATCACAGTCGGTAGGACTCCTCTGGACGAGTGATCGGTTCGTCGCAGAGACCTCTACCTGACAACACACAACAATCACAACAGACAAATATCCATGCCCCCGGCGGGATTTGAACCCACGATCTCAGGAGGCTGGCGGCCGTAGACCTACGCCTTAGAGCGCGCGGCCACTGGGACCGACATATTAGCCATACGCCGACAGGAATATCAGATACACAGTTCATTATACACGGGGCTAAAGAACTGTTTAAATTACAAATAAAAATGTAAAGTGATCCCGGTACAGACCCAGTGTGGCCCCGAGGGTGGGTAGAGGTATAGCTCTACTCTTCCATGACCGCGGCACTAGAAGGTCAGCAGCACGCCCCGGCCGCACTTTACAGCCGGGAAAGACCCGGTACCCATTTTACAGGAGGCTGGGTGGGCCCCAGGGCCGGTCTGGACGGGCGGAAAATCTCGTCCCCACTGGGATTCGATCCCGGAACATCCAGCCCGTAGTCAGTCGCTATACCGACTGAGCTACCCGGCCCACTGTTTGAATTACATTTGTAATTAACTGAAATCGAATTATCACCCCAGAATGACGCCCAACCCTCGTCGGTTAAATAATCAGTTGTGCTGCAATATTATTTTGTAAGTTTCTTACATTTTGTTTCTTCCTTGCGGACGATACACGTGAGACTGAACGTAATGTAAGGTTCTGTAGTAATAAGTGATTAGAATATTCTGCTCTTTGCATTTCGTCGTTTAGTCAGAAGATCCGTAGGCCATACCACACGTAGTCACAGGCATCTGAACGCGACGGGGAGGAATGCACGTATTCATTGCCACCTAGCATGTGTGCTGGACAAGGACGAAGGAGAAAGTTTCTTTCCGGCGTGCTTGGATTTTCCTTAGGAGGAGCTATGACTTCCAACCAAGGCTTCGTAACTAGCTACCAGGCTATACGACGTCACAACCCAAAGACAACCTTGCTACATTTGACGTTCTCACAGCTGTGTCGAAGATGCAAGTATCCTGGGATGTGACGCCGTTTCGTTTGATAATGTTACCGACACTTCAACCACAGCAGTTTGGGTGAAGGCAGTTAGCCCTTCCAAAACGTAGGTAAATACATACTAATTTTATTAAATGAAATATATGCCATTCGACATTATCTTACGACAGAAGACCTGAATGTTCGACAGTTGTCTTTATATCCTCCGCTGCGATAACCCCACATCTCGCACAAAATAACTCTTGGATTTGTAGAATTAAAACTGAAAGCAGAGAGATACTAAGTCATAACACGACAGGGAATGTACTCTACGTATAACGTAGCACTGAGGCACATTCAACAATTGTTGCAGCGGAAAAGCAATAATTATTACATATTCTGATTCTGTGTTTGTAGCCTTAGGTATGTAGTATGCAAAGCGCATGCGCCGTATTGTATCGTCACATGTGTTCTCTTCGGTTGTACAACATTTTTCTACATTATCTAATAGCACGATTTTCGGAAAATATTATTGGCCATTAAACGCGTGTTTTCATTTCCTCTGCAACTTTCCTCTGAAACAGCTCTCATTCTAAGAAGTGCGCGAGATATTGTCACAAATGTTCATAGACCTTCATATAAAGTAACCGTTATTCTTGTCGGCTTTTAATGAAACTTGAATTTTGGCGACAGATTTTTCGAACATACTCAAATATCAAATTTCCTGAAAATCCGTCCAGTGGGAGCCGAGTTGTTACTTGCGGACGGTCGGATAGACGGACGGACGGACATGACGAAGCTAAAGCCGCTGTTCGAAGTTTTGCGAACACGCCTGAAACAGATAATGCTAAATGGCAAGAGTGTACACAGCAGGGCGCTGGAAAAGGGGGTGTGTGGCCGGACCAAGACTACAGGCACCTGGTCTGGCCCGCGTCACTTACCCAACCACAAAACTCCTGATTTTCCAGTGGTGTCGCTGTTTGATGGCCCAATTCTCTTCTATACACCGAACTTGAAATGCTACGTCATTACCAGATATTGTGTACTCCACACCATCCAGACTGTTCGGGGGACAACTAATATTCGTTGTAATTCGTACCAGATATTTTCCCCGGGTTAACGCAGCCGGGGCCTGAAGCAGGCCACTCACCTTCAACTGATGTGGAGGTTACAGTATTTAGACCTGAGCTACACCTCCAGTTTTTCATACATTTTCTGTCCTTAATTAGGCATACTTATAACTTTCAAACTTTAAATGCTATTTTTAAGAAGAACGCGCTGGCGGGAATATTTGGAACGTAATAAGGAGGAAGTGATAGGAATATCAAGATATTTTATTGACTGTCTTCCTAATTTGTAGTCATAGCATATGATTAGGATGGCTACGACTAGATAGGTGACAAGTTTGGGACAGATGAAAAATGAGACAGTTCCAGACTGAAAGCATAAAGGGAAGAGAATTCTGGGTAACAACTATGCCTAAATAGGAGGGTAATATTAAAATGAGAAGTATTATACAACGGCACGATCTTTATAATTCAGAATGCATTCCAGTGACAGGGCGATGTGAACACAGCACAGAGTATGCGTGGGCTGCTCGCATAAGCGACTGTTAGCTTCACGGGATCACGCAGTGTTTGCTGTAACTTATTCTGATATATCCTAAATTTTAGATTTTAATTTTACTCCGTTGTGAAGATTCGCGGTTTTTGTCTTCTGAATTATGAATTATGACACATTGTGATTTGCAGAGAACTCTAACTTTGCCGGTCGGTTTATACGTGTGTGGAAGTAGATAATGTACATTAAGTCAAGAGTATACAATAAGGATTTTCGAGAATGATGTGCTCAGAAATACATTTGGGTCAAAAGTGGAGGAAGTAACAGTAGCCCGGAAAAAAAGTGTATGAGATCCTGAGAGCCTGACGTGCCGAAAGGTAGAAGGAAATCAAACATAAGATCAGCCAAGTTCTAAAAGAGACTGCATTGGTCTGTTAAACTCCCGTTCAGTCCAACAGCGTGCTAAACGCAGTCTAATGCGCAACCCACACCCAAGGTCGGTATTATATGTAATATCTCTATCAATGACTTAACCCATGTTTTATAAGTAAGAGACTATCAAATCCATGGAGCAGTCCGGTACAAAACTCAAAACTCCCAGTCGAGCCGCTAGTCAAGACATTCCCTTAATTTTATCGAGCCACATGTTTCGTCTCCGTACTCAAGAGAGCACACAGTTGGTTCCTTTTCCCAGCTAACTGAATCCACACTCACCTCCTCTACGCCTGTAATTCTGTTTCTTCACTTTGGATTTTTCAAAAAACATTTGTATGCATTTCTCTTCTCCAAATTGCATGTTTAATTACCTTAATAATAATTGGTTAAAATTATAAATTATGAAGTTCCTATAATATATTATTTTTCAGTAATCGTATTACGCCGCCACTCTTATTTCAAATATTTTCCTGGCAAATACTCAGTAGGGTCAAAATTTTGCACATTAATTGATTTGTATATTCTGCATGCAAAATATCTGGCGAAAATATTTAAAACAGATATCCTACTAGATTAACATGTTGTTTGCCACTTCGTACACGCATGTGCCAGAATGAAACGAAGAAGAGGGACTCAGAAACGTGTACAGAGGAGAACATAAGTACTGCGCAAGAAAAAAGAAGGAAAGAAAACAAAACTGGAGAACACAGCACAGTTTGCACCCCGTATAAAACACCATTGCTGGAAAAGCTGACATGACGCACACATGACGAAGTAATAAATGCATATGAATTGAGATCTGCGCTCTGAAACCTTCTTAAAACTTGAAGATGGGATCGCTCGGTTGTCCCGAAACGTCCATAAGAAATTACCGCTACACGCTGCATAATTTCCCAGAAAGGCGCAATTCTCGTCTACCTCGCGGCGGAAGCCTGAAATCACCCGAAATGCATACGAATTGCTTTTCCGAAATCGTACAAAGTGGAGCAGAGACCATGCAGTGGGTGACGGCTTAATCGTGGGTGAGAGGATAATATTAAAATTTATCTTAAATAAACAGTTTTGAGGATGAGGAATGGATTTAGCTGGTCCAGGATAGAGTCCAGTTGTGAAATGCTGTCAGCACTATCTTGAAACTTCTAGCTGCACTCAAGGTGAACACTAGTTACTATGAGCTGCTGAAGAAACACCCTGTAACATGGAGCCTGACAGACTGTTCGAACTTGGATATCTGGAAATACCCTGAAAGATGCAGGAAGCGGGAGTGGAAAGCCTTCCGAAAGAGCACGTGGTCTGAGCGTCACTGCAGCACAGGTGCACGCCGGTTGTAAAACAATAGGGGTGCACTATCGGTTTCAGCTAGGAGGATGACAACAAAGGCATCTGATTTCAAAACCAGACGAGGGAGAAAGCGGTTCATACCGCAGCAGCAAGTGTCTGGGTTCCCCCGAGTTGTTAACCCCTATCAGGTCAGCCTTATTGTGGTTGCAGTTGGAGGGAAGGAGGAGAGTCGTAGAGGTTTCGATGTCGCATTGAGAGGAGAGTTAGTGGAAGGGCTGGACCGATACGGTCCGCAGAGCGCCATGAATAGTGGGGCTGTTACGTAAAGGAGAACTGGGGACGGACTCATAACACAACTGTCAAACTATTAGCAGATTTGTGCTGGAACTCCCAAATGACAGCACGATCCATTTAACAGCCGAATTCGTGACGTGACAAGAATAAAAGCCTATGAATTTACATAGCATTGTTACGCGTCTGTTGCTTAGTTGTACTATTGGTCTATTTATAGTACTTATTGTTCCTTGTTTGTTTCTTGGTCTGGTCAGTGCCACATGATAACATACTTAAGATAAATGGCGCCTAACGATAATATCGTTACGAATAATGACAACAAAGGAGATGGAATAAAGATACGAACTCAAACCGCGGTGAACAATGAGCCAGAACTCACGTTAACGAAGCAGGAATGCCAACAACTCGACGCGGTGTTTCGCGCAATGATGATGATGATTGCCATATAGTTATTTTTTGGCACAACAATGAAGGTGAGGAGCTTGGTCAGCGATATCCGTACTCTTTTGAGAAAGAGATAAATAGATTTGAGGCAAGAAAAGTGGATAATGATGACAACGACGACGACGACGACGATGATGATGTTAATAGTAATAATAATAATAATAATAATAATAATAATGATAATATGCGACCAACTCTTTCGATCAGTTAATATCTTTAAAATATATATTTTTCCCAAGCATTGTGACGTACATTCAGACTCACACACGCGGTAAGTAACGTCGTCTAGTTCTCAATAATATTCCCTGCTTTGAAAAAATTAAATAGTAGAAATCGTGTAAAATTTATATCCTTCAAATCTAATAAACAGGCGGTATTCAAACTACGCTTCGCAGAAACTTGGGTTTCCCCAAGTATGTTTCCTTTACAATGAAATTTCTAAATAAAATCTTAATAATATTGATTTCTTTTTTCATTTTTATCTGTGTGTCTACTCCACGCTTCTTTTTTTAGTGTAAACTACAAACTTGAAAATTTTATTTTTCATACTTGTTTAATATTTAATTTAAAAAAAATACATTTTATTTAGGGCCCCAAAGTACGCGTTTACCTTACACGATTCCACGAAATTTTAGAACTGCAGCAAGCTAACGAGTTTAATAATTATCGATATAATGCAATTACTGGAATAAAAGAAGAACCCAACGAGCACAACAAATATTTATTAATAACTGGAGGAACTACTATAGTTTTGTTATCTTACTGCTCCCATAACTTTCATAAGCTGCATATTGTAAAACAAGACACGATAAATAGAAATCACTTTTTTTTTCTGGAACTCATTTTCGTCAAGAATTTGAATAATTAACCTGTTACGGCAGCAGAAGTAATATTTAATATTAATTCCTCTACAGTAAGAGTGAAATCATTGCAAATTGTCTAATTTTAGAATTTTAAAAGTCAAAATTACAAAAATTTAAATCCACATCCCACGAATTTTCCACATCTCTCTTTCCTTGCTAGTTACATTCAGTAGTGTTAAGATGTGGCAATCTTCCGGCCTTCCGGAACGTTCCAACAGCCGTCATATTTTTCCTTCCTGTCGCGCAACAACCGAAATCGGGCTAAGGCCACCTCATTGTTGAGGGTCCTAGGTCACACACAATTGGACACACACAGACACACACACCCGATAGGACTCCTCTGAACGAGTGATCATCTTGTTGCAGATACCGTTATCTGTACAGGGGTGCTGATAAGTCCCTAGCCCGACCAGAAAGAAACAAGCTAATGTTTCTGTCAGAATGGCGCGAACTCCCTTCGGCGCCTTGCCTTGCAGGTGGGGGGGGGGGACTTGATGACAGCCCGTGTCCCGACGTTGTTGAAAACGCGCCCCTCCCTGATATGCCCCCGA
>Ga0123352_10001246_pt1 | contig 33297 bp, 26 predicted proteins | sample TergutLab28metaG_FD_89700 | JGI IMG/M metagenome (GOLD analysis project Ga0123352, IMG submission 89700) | Labiotermes labralis P1 segment gut microbial communities from Petit-Saut dam, French Guiana - Lab288 P1 | ecosystem: Host-associated > Arthropoda: Insects > Digestive system > Gut ...
ACACTGGGGGCGCCGACGATTAACATGCTGTTTCCGGAGGGGGTATTGAAACTGCCTTATGGGGTGTATGCCACCCAGGTGTATATCGGAGATGAGGCACATTATGCGGTCACTAATGTGGGACTTCGTCCCACGACAGGCAGGCCCGGACAGGTGACGGTGGAGAGCTATATCTTGGATTTTGCCGCAGACCTCTATGGCAGAGAGGTGCGGGTGGAGTTTTTCCACTATCTACGTCCGGAACTCAAGTTTGAAGACTTGGATGCACTGAAAACACAAATTAAAACAGATGTGGAAGCTACACGAAATTATTTTGATAGTCATTTGAATGCACAATAGAGTGTACTTAAAATAAATTTGATCTGCCTAGAAAATAAATTATTGAGCAAGTTCAAAAAATCGGAATTGATGTTGGGAGAAACCTACATTAACTCCGGTTTTTTGCATAAGAGTTCCATTTTCTGCGGATACTGTAAGGATAGTTGTGAAAGGAGCCTTGCAGATCATGTCGAAGACTGAGTATAGAGCTGAGGTGCCGGAGGAATTTGCACAGTTGCGTCCCACGATTGCCGAGAATCAGGCGATGCTGGATGCGCTTTTTGAGCATGTGGATATTATGCTCCATCGAACCTTTGAAAATGCGGAGCGTCCGGGACTCAAGTTCTGCGTCTATTTCAGTGACGGTGTGAGTGACTCTATGCTGATTGGAGAGCATGTGATTAAGCCCCTTATTTTGGTACGGAATTTGCCGACAGATCAGACACTTTTTGCCGCTGTCCGCGACCATGTGGAACTCACGGGGGATATGAAAGAGTCCGGTGATGTGCAGGAGATTGTAGAGGCGATTACCTATGGGGATACGCTGCTTTTGGTGGAAGGGTCTGCTACGGGGATTCTCATTAGCAGCAAAAACTTCAATCTCCGCGGGATTTCAGAGCCGGAGGGAGAGAAGGTGCTGCTCGGGCCGAGAGAGGGGTTTAATGAGGGGATCATGACCAATCTCTCCATGCTCCGCCGCCGGCTTCGGACCCATCATCTGAAGCTGCGGCTTGATACCCTCGGGCGGCAGACGAAGACGGGGATCTGTGTTGCGTATCTGGACAATATTGTAAATCCAGATATCTTGGAAGAACTTCTTGGACGCTTGGAGAGAATTGATATTGATGGTGTGCTTGATGCGGAGTATGTTACGGAGTTTATCGCAGAGCACTCAGCTTTGGGCTTTCGCACAATTGGCGCGACGGAGCGTCCGGATGTGGTTGCGGGGCGGCTTCTTGAGGGGCGGATTGCAGTTTTTATTGACGGCTCTCCTGTGGTGCTCACGCTGCCCTATTTGTTTGTGGAGAACTTCCACAGCAGTGAAGATTACTACATGGGGAACCTCTATGCGACCTATTCCCGGCTTCTCCGGATGCTGAGTTTTTTCTTTGCGATCACAGTACCTGCCGCCTTTATTGTGGTGGTGGGGTATCATCATGAGTTACTTCCAACAGGGCTTATGTTCTCCTTTACCACAGCGAGGCAGAATGTGCCTCTTCCGGCGGCGGTGGAGTGTTTTCTGATGCTCATCCTCTTCGATATCCTACGGGAGACCGGGATCCGTACGCCGGGTTATGTGGGACAGGCGGTGGGTTTTGTGGGGGGTATTATTATCGGGCAGTCAGCGGTGGAGGCAAACTTGGTGGCGGCGCCTATGGTGATTGTGGTGGCCTTTGCGGGGATTTGCCTCATTATGGTACCAAGGCTCACGATGGCGAGTCTTGCTGCGCGCTATGGTACCTTACTTGCGGCGAGTCTGTTTGGACTGACCGGTTTTCTCTTGGCTCTCTCGGTGCTTGGGATTCATATCCTTTCTCTCAAGAGCTTTTCTGTGCCGATGTGCCTCACTTCCGGAAAGGATAGCTTAATCCGTACCCCATGGCCGGATGCAGCGGAGCGGATGGAGCCTTTGAGTGAGAATCGCAATCGGGTGAATCCCTCACCGGAGGGAGGTGGGGAGGATGCGTAGGGTTTTCGGACTTCTCCTTGTATCTCTCTGTCTACTGTCCCTTTCTGCTTGCTTTGATTATCGGGGACTGGAGGATCAAACCATCGTTTCCGGCATCGCGGTGGATTGGAAGGATGAGGCGTATACCCTGACCTTTGAGATCGTGGATGTGAGCAGTGTGGAAAATGGACAGTTTGGCTCTATCCTTCTGACCACGACAGGAGAAACGTTTGCCGAGGCTCTAGCCGATGCGGTGAAGAAGCTCCAAAGAGAGATGTATCTGGGTGCGCTCCGTGTTGTGCTCCTTGGGCGGACCTTTGCGGAAGAGGTGGGACTTATGCCTCTTGCGGCGCCACTGCTCTATGACAAGCATGTTCGGAATAGTTTGCTGATTGTGATCGCAGATGAAGAAGAGGCAGGTGTGCTCCTAGCGCAGGAAGAGGAGGGGCGGCGGCTTGTATCAACAGCTCTGAGCGAAGCCTTGGGCAGGCGGAGTCATAGGGGGCAGGTGATGGTATTGCATGAGATTTATAATGCCTTAGTGACAGGCGCCGGGGAAATTACGCTTCCTCTTGTTGCTGGATCAGAGGCAGAAGGCATTCCCTTTGTCTTAGATGGCTTTGTGCGTTTCCAAGATGGGCGCTTGCAAGAGAGGTGAGGATTTATGAAACTAGAAGAAGGGCTCTCTCTCCGTTCTGCGACGGCGCTTTTATTTATATTCTATGCGGGGCATCTTGGGATACATTACGGTACAATGGGTGCTCCGGCAGATGTTCCTATCTCTATGCTTTTGGGACTTGGGATGAGTGTGCCTATGCTGCTCATTTTTGGAAGACTGACTCGGCTGCTGCGGGGGATGAATCTGTTTGAGATGCTGGACTATGGATTCGGGCGGGTGATCTCATATGGGATCAGCGGGCTCTATTTTGTCTATTTCCTTGTCCTTGCCTCCTCAGTATTGGGACAGCTTGCCTTTGTGCGGGCGGTCAGTTTGCCCCATACGCCGCTTCTTGTACTGTGCGCACTTCTATTTGTAACGGCAGCCTATTTTGCCCATCGTGGTGTGCTTCCTCTGGGTAAATGGAGTGTACTCATAATGATGTTAATTGCAGGGGTTGCTGTTTTATTGAGTGTGCTCTCTGTATCAAGCATGCGCATTTCGAATCTGCAATCCACTGGGATCAGCGGGAATGAGGTGCTTTTGCGCGGAGGGTATCAGTTTATGGTCTCGCCTCTGGGTGCTGGGGTGGTGCTGTTGGCACTGCTGGGGCGAGGTACGAAGTGGGTGAGTTTTTATAAGGTGTTTTTCCTCGGCGCGGGCCTTGCGACACTCTTTTTTCTATGGGTGTTTTTGCGCGACCTTGCAATTCTGGGTGCTACCGGGATGGAGCGTTTAACCTATCCAGCCTATCACGCGGCGAGCGGGATTCAGATCGGCGCAGGAGGTCGGGTGGAGAGTTTGGTGACGGTTTGGGTGCTGCTTTCTGCGCTCACAATGCTTGCCGTGTGTCTCTATGCCGCAGCCTGTGGGCTTCGACGGGTGACTAGAAGGCAGAAAAGTACCGGGATGCTGATTCCGGCTGTGATTTTGGCATTTGGACTTACGGCTTTTTTTGCCTTGGGGTTTGCGGAAGATTTGCCCTTAGAGGTGCTGTATTTGCGATATGCGCCTGTGGTACAGGGCTTAATTCCGGCACTGTTGTGGATTGTGGCAGAGGTGAAGACACAGCGGCGGTCTGTGTAGGGGTGAGCATATATGTAGCAAAATTAGGGTTTTGTGGACAGGGCTTGATAAGCCCTGTCCACAAGCTGAAGAAAGGTAAAAACGACGTTCTGGTTTATAGCCGGAATGTCGTTTTTCTATACTATGTGGCGCTTGGGGGCATCCTGTAGGGGCGACCTATCTAGGTCGCCCGCGCCTTCTTATTGCCATGGGAGACAGAACCCGCGGGCGATCGCCCCTACAAAGGGCACTGCACCTATTATGATTCGCAGCGGATACGGTTATAATCGCTAATTTCCACTTGTTGATCTTGTAGATCTAGCCAAATCACTTACACATGTATTGCTTTTTTATGGTGAGGTTGGTATTATAAAAATCAAAAACGATCAATTTCGATCAAATGCAATCAAAAATTGCGATTGAAAGGTAAATTGCTTTGCGGTAACATAGAGATGCACTGAAATATAGAAAGGTGGATTTTGCAATGAAAGAAACCATTATGTGGCGGACGAAAAAACTCAATGATGAACTGCTCGACGTTTTGCCGGAGATGTGCATTGAGCGGGGCAGACTGGTCACTGAATCCTATCGCGAAACAGAAGGCGAACCTATGCCAATCCGCAGAGCAAAAGCTCTCAAGCATGTGCTGGCGAATATGAGTATCTTTTTGCAGCCGGATCAGTTGCTTGTCGGAACCCAGGCAAGCGGACTCCGCAATGTGCCGATCTTTCCGGAGACAGAGGCCTCGTATCTGAAAGAAGAGATTGATCTCTTTGAAAAAAGACAGCAGGATCGCATTCTCATACCCACTGCGGTGCGGACGGAGCTTTTAGAGGAAATTGTGCCGTATTGGGAAGATAAGACGATTGAAAAAGCGATCCACAAAGCAATGCCGCCGGATGTGTTGGAGGTGGCAAAATTTGAGAAGCAGATCTTTTCTGTAGATATCCACATGACGGGCAGCATCGGACATGTGATTGTGGATTACACGAAAGTGATGGGTCAAGGCTTTAAGGGATTAAAAGAACAGGCGCAAGCGAGAGTGGCGGCGCTTGACATGACGGATCCGGACAATGTGGAGAAGTATCACTTCTACACCGCGGAGATTATTATATGTGAGGCCATGATCTTATGGGCGAAACGATATGCCCAAAAAGCGCGGGAGCTGGCAGCAGAGGAATCTGATCCGCGGCTGAAAGCGGAATATGAGCAGATCGCCGCGATTTGCAGCAGAGTTCCCGAGCACCCGGCAGAGAGCTTTCGTGAGGCGGTGCAGGCCTTCTGGTTTGCCCATGTGATGCTCTACATAGAACAAAATGGGTTGGCAGTCTCCGTTGGACGTTTCGATCAGTTTATGTATCCCTATTATCAGAAGGGCATAGAAACAGGGGAGATCACACGGGAAGACGCACTGGAGCTTGTGGGGTGTCTGTGGGTTAAATTCACCGAAATCATGCGGGCCTATGATTATGAGTGCGCGAAATATTATGCGGGTTTTTCCATCTCGGAAAACTTGGCGATCGGCGGGACGGATACGAAGGGGAATTGTAGTGTTAATGAGCTGTCCTATATTTGTCTTGATGCGGAGATGCATACAACCTTGCCTCAGCCGAATCTTTCTTTCCGCTATTTTCATAATACTCCCGATGAATTTTTGACTAGGGCGGTTGAGGTTGTGAGCACGGGACGGACGAAACCGGAATTCTTTAACGATGCGGTAGCGATCCCGGTTTTGATGAGAGATGGTGTTACGCTGGAAGACGCGAGAGACTATGTGATCTCCGGCTGTGTAGAAGCGGTGCCGCCGGCGTGCAATGGCATGACGAATGCAGGGACGAGTAATTTGGCGAAGGCCTTGGAGCTTGCACTTCATGACGGGAAATGCCGTTTGACTGGTAAGCAGTTGGGGCCGAAAACGGGGGATCCGACAAAGTTTGAAAGCTTACAAGAGGTGATCGACGCCTATCACAAGCAGGTGGCTTGGTATGTGGAGAAAATGGTCATTGCGCTACATGTGATTGAGAAGACACATGCAAAATGTTACCCCTTACCTTATTTCTCCCTTCTCATGGACGATTGTTCTGAGCGGGGACTTGATATTACCGCAGGGGGTGCCAGATATAATTTCACTGGCCCCCAAGGTGTGGGCTTTGCGGATGTGGCGAACTCTCTCGCCGCGATGAAAAAGTTTGTGTTTGAAGAGAAAAGCGTATCTATGGCAGAATTGATAGAGGCACTGGATACAAACTTTGAAGGCAATGAGATATTGCGCCAGAGACTCATCAACAAAGCGCCCAAATGGGGCAATGATGATGACTATGTGGATGAACTGGGCTGTGAAGTTGCGGAGATTTTCTGCAATGAAGTACTCAAGTATAAAAACACCAGAGGCGGCGCTTTCCGGCCGGGGATTTATTCTGTCTCTGCCAATGTGCCTCTCGGCTTAAACGTGGGCGCCACACCGAACGGCAGACTTGCCGCAACAGCTTTGGCAGATGGGATTGGCCCGCAGCATGGTACGGATCAGAGCGGCCCGACTGCGATTGCCCGCTCTTGCAGTAAGCTAAACCATGAGATTATAACCAATGGGACGATCTTGAACGAGAAGTTTACGCCGAAGCTCCTAGAGAACAAGCAGGGACAGGACGCGCTGAAGTCACTGATCAAGACCTATTTTGAAGATGGTGGATGGCATATCCAGTTCAATGTGGTTGCCGCGGAGAAGCTAAGGGAGGCACAGAAGAATCCGGAGGAGCACAAGGGGCTTATCATCCGTGTGGCCGGGTACAGCGCATTCTTTGTGGAGCTGGATGAAGCGGTTCAGGATGACATTATCAACCGCACAGAAAACGCTGCGTTCTAGCGAGGGAGCCTTATTGTGATGAGCGATAAAGGGATTATCTACAATATGCAGTCTTATTCCATCCATGACGGCCCGGGGGTGCGGACGATCTTATTTATGAAAGGCTGTCCCCTTCGGTGCCTCTGGTGTTCCAATCCGGAATCACAGCGGCTGGCACCCCAACTCTACTACTCTGCGGTGCGGTGTATGAACTGCGGCTTGTGTGTGGATGCTTGCCCCCAGAAGGTGATTGACTTTGCGGGGGATCATATTGAAATCGATTGGGATTCTTGTACTGCTTGCGGTGCCTGTTTTGAAGTATGTCCCACAGAGGCGATCACGATCAGCGGGAAAGAGATGACGGTGCAAGAGATTGTCGATCGGGTGGAGAAAGAGCGGAATTATCTGATTCCGGGCGGCGGCGTGACTTTTTCAGGGGGAGAGCCTTTCTTGCAAAGCGGGTTTTTGCGTGAGGCGGCCGGGAAGCTCAAAGAAAAAGGCTACCATGTGGCGGTGGAGACTTGCGGGTATGTGGATATTGAAAAGATGCGAGGGTGTTTGGATCACATTGATTTGCTTTTGTATGACCTGAAGACCTTTGACCCGGAGCTACATCAGAAGACGACGGGCTTTGATAACGAAATGATCAAGCAGAATCTGGAAACCTTGTATCCGCTGGTGGATGTTATTGTCCGTATCCCGATTATTCCGGGGGTAAATGACAATGTGTCTGAGTTAGACCGGATGGCGGAGTATATTGCGGGGGTAGACAAAGGGGCGCGGGTGGATCTGCTGCCGTATCATAGCCTCGGGAAGTCTAAGTACAAAAGTATTGGCATGCCCTATCTGATGGAAGAGGAAGTCGTTCCGGATGAAGCGGATCTGCAAAGGTTTCAGGCGGTTTTTACAAAGAGAGGTCTGCGCTGTGAGATTGTTTGATCTAGTTGGAGGAGTTATATGAGCAAGCAATTGGTTCTGGAGATGAAGGGAATCGTCAAAAAATTTCCGGGTGTTATTGCCCTAAAGGGTGTAGATTTCAGTTGCAAAAAAGGGGAGATCCACGCGCTGATGGGGGAAAACGGTGCGGGGAAATCTACGCTGATTAAGCTCTTGAACGGACACTCCTTCCCCACGGAAGGGAAGATCTTTTTTGATGGGAAGCCCCTTGAGGTGAAGAATCCGCATCAGGCGCTGGCGCAGGGGATTGCGATCATTTATCAAGAACTCAATCTGGTGCGAGAGCTGGATGCGGTGGAGAATATTTTCCTCGGGCGTGAAATAAAAAAGGGTATTTTCGTCGATTATGAGAGCATGAAGCGGGAGACGCTGAAAATCTTAGACAGTATGGGGATGCAGTTTGATGTATCCTTGCCGGTTTACAAGCTCAGCATCGCACAGCAGCAAATGGTGGAGATTGCCAAAGCCCTCAGTATGAACACAAAATTGCTGGTGATGGACGAGCCTACTGCCACCTTGACTTCCCATGAAGTCTCCAGTCTGTTTCAGGTGATGCACAGACTGAAAGCAGAGGGTGTGACGATTATTTTTATCTCTCATCATCTGCCAGAGGTGTTTGAGATCTGTGAGCGGATGACCGTTTTGAAAGACGGGGAGCTGGTGGGCTCTTTTGACTTAGAGGGGATGACGGAAGAGCGGATGATCTGTCTCATGGTGGGCAGGGAGTGTGACGAGATTTTTCCGCCGAATGAAAATGTCCCAATGGAAGAGGAACTCTTGCGTGTGGAAGGGCTTTGCAGCAAAAAAGTGAAGGATGTATCCTTTGTCCTGCGCAAGGGAGAAATTTTGGGGGTTGCAGGTTTGGTCGGTGCGGGACGGACGGAGCTTGTCCGGGCGATTTTCGGTGCGGACAAGGTGACAGCGGGGGAGATTACCCTAAACGGCGCTACGGAATGTATCAAATATCCCAAAGCTGCGATCAAAAAGGGGATTGCCTTCCTGACGGAAGACCGGAAAGCGGAGGGTTTGGTGCTGGGCTTGTCTGTTTGCATGAACATGACTTTGCCGGTTATGAAGAAGGTGAAACGGGGTCTGTTTATCAATCGGAAGAAAGAAACAAAGCTTGTGGAGCATTACATCAAGAGTCTGAAAATTGCTACGCCGAACAAGGACGCGAAGGTTGTGAACTTATCGGGGGGGAATCAGCAAAAAGTGGTGCTCGGTAAATGGCTGGCGGCTGATTGTAACTTGATTATTCTCGATGAACCCACAAGGGGCATTGATGTGGGGGCAAAAATTGAGATATACAACTTGATGCGTGCGCTTTGTAAGCAGGGAAAATCCATTATCATGATCTCCTCGGAATTGCCGGAGGTGATGGGTATGAGCGATCGGGTACTGGTGATGCGGGACGGAAGAGTACAGGCGGAGCTTGATAACCGAGGCCCGACCGCGCTTACAGAAGAGATGGTACTACAATATGCAATGGGGTGACGGTATGACGAAACAGAATGCAATGCTTCAGCTACTGAGTAAGTATAAGGTGGTGTTCGCGCTTCTTTTACTCATTATTGCGGGATCTTTTATATCCCCCTTCTTCCTGACCACGAATAATCTTCTCAATGTCTTGAGACAGGTATCTATTGTGGGGATTATCAGCGTTGGGATGACCTTTGTTGTGCTGACGGGGGGAATTGATTTGTCCGTGGGGCCGATTTTGGCCTTTGCATCTATCTTTGTTGCACTCCTGAGCGGCGCGCCGGGTTTTGTGGCGGTGATTGTGGCCTTGGTGGTCGGATTCTTAGTCGGCTCATTCAATGGGCTGATCGTGACCAGATTTAGTGTACACCCCTTTATTGTGACCTTGGGTATGATGAGTGTTCTCCGAGGGGTTGGACTTACGATTACCCGTGGCAGTCCGGTTTTGGGGACGCCCCCGGGAATTTCTTGGATCGGGCAGGGCAGGCTGTTTGATGTGTTTCCTGTGCAAGCCCTCATTTTGATTATCGTGACCATAGTAGCATACATTATCCTCAAATATACGCCCCTTGGCAGATATACCTATGCCATTGGCGGCAACGCGGAAGCGAGTATGTTGTCGGGCATTAGTGTGAAGGGATATACCACCCTTGTGTATGGCATTAGCGGTCTGCTTGCCGGTTTGGCTGGGGTTTTGATGGCGACCCAGCTCAATATTGGTGCGGCTACCATTGGGGACTCCATGGAGCTCGATGCCATTGCGGCGGTTGTGATCGGCGGCACCAGTCTGAAGGGCGGCGTGGGCTCGGTGGGGGGGACCATCATCGGGGTGCTGATTATTGGGATCTTGTCGAACTTGATGAATCTTGCCAATGTTCCTGGGTATTCCCAGAACATTGTAAAGGGTGCAATTATTGTCGGTGCGGCTGTGTTGCAGGTGGTACAGAACCGAAAATAATGCAAAATAAAAATCAAGGAAAACAAAAGAGGAGGAAATGGAAATGCGGAAAAAAGTTGCTTGTATCATGCTCTGTCTGTTCGTTCTGGTGGCTACCTTTGCAGCTTGCGGGGGCGGCGGGAATCAAGGTGGCGGCGGTGGTGAAGAGAGACCAAGCTTTGTCATTGGACTAAGCCAAGAGGGTCTTGACCACTCCTACATGATTACCCAAAGAGATGAGATCATCGCAGCAGCGGCTGCATACACGGATGCAGATGTTCGTGTGATCAGCACAGACGGGCAAAACTCTGTTGCGACCCAGGTTATGGGGATTGAAGACATGCTGGCGCAAGGCATTAACCTGCTGATGATCCAAGCGGGTGAGGGCGAAGGCCTGAGATCTGCACTGGATCGGGCTGAGGAGCTTGGCGTTCCCTACATCTTTGTCGGCAAGCATGTCCACGGTACCAATGCAGATGCCCTAATCGGCAATGACAACTACGAAATCGGCATGTTGGCAGGCCAGTGGACGGTGGAATACTTAATTGAACGGAATGGTTCTCCGTCAGGCAATGTAGCAATTATTGCCGGTATCCCCGGAGACCAGAGTGCGGAAGACCGCGTCAAAGGTTTCTTGAACGTGGTGGAAGCATATCGGGATATCAACATCATTGCTAATATTTATGCCTACTATCGGCGTCCACAGGCCTTTAGTGTCATGCAGGATATTTTGCAAGCTAACCCGGTTGGAACCATTGATGTGTTATACGGCACCAACGGCGAGACCAGCATTGGCGCGGCACAAGCGATTGCAGATGCGGGACGTACAGGTGAATTTGCTGTCCTTTCCATCGACGGAGATGTAGCTTCCATTGAAGAGATTAAAGCCGGACGCATCACAGTGGCATGGACATTTGAAACAGGCGGCAGTCTCGGGTTTGAAGTTGCAATGAGAATTCTGCGCGGTGAAGAGGTTCCGCTGGAATTTATTATCGCAACAAAACAGATCGACGCCTCCAATGCGGAGACTGCCACACCTGCGTTTTAGTGTAGGCGATTTCCTTCAGACAGCCTTCTTGATTTCTTTGCCGGAAATGCACATAGCGGAAATAGACAAGTCTCACTGGAAACTGTATAATGACCCAAAGGGTCATTATCACGGTGCTGGGCGCCTATGGTATAATGGGTAAAACAACGCTAAGGTAAAGGTGAATGGAACATGTTTGCTGCTGGAAGAATGGAGATTATGAAGGAATTGCTTGCAAAGCAAAAGAAAATTGAAGTGGTTTCCCTTGTAAAAATATTGAATATATCTGAGGCCACTGTCAGACGGGACTTGGAAAAGTTAGAAGAGCTGGGTTTTCTGCTGAGAACCCATGGCGGCGCGGTGCTTGTTGAGCAGGCGAGCACACAGGAGATGGAAGTCGAGCTCAAAGAGGAAAAACAACGCATCGCGTCGCTTGCTGCAAATCTGGTTGGAAACAATGAGATTATCTATATCGGGTCAGGGAGCACCTGTCTTGCCTTTGCGCTGGAGCTAAAGGATAAGCGAGACTTGACCATCATCAGCAATAACGCCATGATTGCCACCAAGTTGGCGGGGCTTCCCAGCGTCAGCATCATATTACTGGGGGGTTCCGTTCTATACAGAGACCGTTCGATCTCCCTAGTGGGGAACGCCGCCAATCAGATGCTGGAAAACATGTTTGCAGACAAAGTATTCCTCGGTGCAGATGGGGTGGATTTGTCCTTGGGTGTTTCCTACTCAAACGCAGAGATCGCAAATATCGCGCGGGGGGCGCGGGGGATGTCTAGTGAGTTGATCCTCCTCTGTGACCATACCAAATTTGGCAGAAAAGCCCTTGAAAAGCTTTGCCCTCTTACGGAGCTGTCCATGGTTGTGACAAACAAGGAGGCGCCGGCGGGGTATAAAAATTTCTTTTTTGAACACAACATACCGATGCTTTTTAAATATGATTTGGAATAATTAAAAACGCCAAATCGCGGAGGGTATATGGGAGAGCTTCTTCGGTGTTCCGGCATTTTTGTGGAAGAAAAAGGACAGGTTCTATTGAAAGATGCGCGCATTTGCTTGCAGCGGGGGGAAATCCACGTCCTGATCGGTGACAATGGTGCAGGGAAATCCATGCTGATGAAATGCATTGCCGGTATGGTGCCGTATAAACGCGGTGAAATCTGGCTGGAAGGGGAGCGACAAAAGCCCTATACCCTAGCTGAGGCGCGTAAAAAAGGGATCTATATGCTCTCTCACCGCTCCAGTCTGTTGCCCAATCTGTCTGTGGCGGAGAATATGTATCTGACCCGCTGGCTGAAAAAGTCCGGCAGCAGGATCGACTGGAGGCGGCAGCGTACAGAGGCAATTGAGACATTCCGAGCGTTGGAAAAGTTTGGAATCAGCCTCGACGTAGACGCTCTGGTTGGAAAGCTTGGTATGGCGCAGCAGAAAATCGTTGAGATTATGAAAATGATCTCGATTCAGGCGAAGGTTTTGATCTTTGACGAGTCTTTTTCAGAACTTACGCCGACGGAGCTTGACATTGTGCTGAACATCTTGGAAGGGCTCAAAGAGCAGGGGCATTCCTTCTTTTGGGTGACACAGCAGCACGACCGGATTCTCAGATATGCGGATCGCCTTTCTTTGATGCAGGACGGCGGTATCCGCATGACGGAAAGCCGGGAGGCTTTAGCTTCCGTGCTTGCGCGTATGGAACAAAACCAGCCTGCGAAGTATACCAGAGTGCGGAAACCGAGCAGAGAAGTCTTGTTTGAGGCGCGATCCGTTTGTGATGCGTATATCCTGTCCGATGTGAGTTTTTCTGTACGCAAAGGAGAGGTTTTGGGGATCACAGGCATGATGGGTTCCGGGAGGACCTGTCTTGCGAAGTTAATCAGCGGGATTAACCGCGTGTCCAAGGGTGAGATATCTTTTGAGGGTGAGATCCTAGAGCCGAAAAAGCAGTGGAAGCGGCTCAGGGAAGAGGTCATCTATTTCCCTGAGGATGTGGATCGGTCGGTGGTGTTTGACTTGGCGATTTCTAAGAATGTGACCCTGAGCAATTTGTCTGCGGTTACGAGTTCCGGTTTGATTGATCTGAAGTTAGAACGCCGCTTAAGCAAAGACTATGGAAAACGTTTGGGCTTTACACACTGGGGTTCTGATCGGACGATCAAAGAACTCTCTCTGGGGAATATGCAGAAAGTGGTTTTGGCAAGAAGTCTCTTATCCCGGGCGAAACTGTTGGTCTTAGATGAGCCGATGAAGAACTTAGATAGTGCTGCGCGGCTTGAGGCGTATAACATTATCAATGCGATTGTGAAAAATGGGCAGTCAGTGGTGCTTTTGTCGTCGGACTATTACGAGATGGTTACGCTTTGTGACAGAGTGCTGGTCTTAAGAGGCGGCACGATTGCCAAGGAGCTTGTCGGTGATGAGATTAGCACGTCAAATATAATCAAATACTCTTGCGACTCGGAGGATGGAAAAGTATGATCAAGACGGTTTTGACAGATTGGGGTCAGGTAGAGGTGAAGGAAGAGCCGATTCCAAAAATCGGCGAAGAAGAGGTGCTGATTCAGCTCCTGTACGCCGGTGTTTGCGGGACGGATATGCACGTATACGCGAGACAGCATAAGACAGCGACAGTTCCCAGAGTGTTGGGACATGAATACTGCGGGAAGATTGCGCAAGTGAACAGTAAACGTTTTCCGGAATTACAGGTTGGAGACTATGTCACATCCCATCCATTGTGGGCTTGCGGACATTGCAAGCCATGTCTCACAGGGAATGAGAATGTCTGCCGCTCGCTCCAGATTTACGGTATACATACAGACGGATGCTTTGCCGAATATTTTACAGTACCCGCTGATAAGGTCTATAAAATCAATCCGGAGGTGGATCCCATTGTCGGGGTGCAGATTGAACCCCTTGCGGTGGCCTTGCATGATGTGAGACTCAGTGAGATGAAACGGGGCGACCGGGTTTTGGTCATCAGTGCGGGGCCCATTGGGCTTTTGATTGCCATGGTAGCCAGACAGGCGGGAGCTAGGGAAGTGGTTTTGACTGAGATCAATGAATACCGGATTCAATTTGCTAAATCCTTCGGATTTACTGTGCTTGATCCTACAGAAGACCGTTTTGAGGAGAAGCTCATGGAACTCACAGATGGTGCGGGTTATGATGTTGTGTTTGAGGTGTCCGGTACAAAGTCCGGTACGGCGCTCATGACAAAGATGGCGGCGAGCCGTGGGATGATTGTGATTGTTGGTGTACCGGGAGAGCCTGCGCCTGTGGATACCGGCGCATTTTTAGCCAAGGAGCTGCGGGCGGCGGGGGTTCGGATTCATCCTCAATATGACTTTAAAGAGGCGGTTGATCTGGTAAATTCCGGCGTGATGAACGAAGATCTGAAGCGATTTGTCACACAGACATATCCCCTCTGCGAAATAGAGGAAGCGATTCGGTTTAATGGACAGGATGAGGCGCATTTCAAAGTGCTTTTATATTCATAGGGAATACAAAAAATAAAACAAGAGAGGTGCTCACAATGCAAATGCTGATAGGCGGGAAACAAGTAGACGCACGGGACAAACAGACACAAGAGGTCATAAACCCGACGACGATGCAAGTGATCGACACAGTACCTGCGGCGACAGAGGCAGACGTGGCAGAGGCCATCGCCATCGCCCAGAAGGGGAAGGGGATCTGGAAAAACACGCCCATGCATGAGCGTGTACGGATTTTGATGCGCTGGGCGGAGCTGGTGGAAGAGAATCGAGAGAAGCTCTGTAACATGATGTGTGACGAGGTCGGCAAAACCATGTTCGGCTGTCAGGCGGAAGTGAGTTCTTGTATCAATATCATCAAGGCCTATTGTGAAAAGATGCGCACGTACAGTACCGAGACCTTGCCCCTCGATTCGGAGCCGGGTAATACGGGGGACATTATCTTTACCGTGAGAGAACCTCTTGGTGTGATTGCTTGTATTATCCCCTTTAACTATCCTACAGAACTATACGCACATAAGGTGGCACCGGCTCTTGTTGCAGGGAATGCTGTGATTATAAAGCCGTCCAGCGATACGCCTATGGGGAATATCTTCTTGACAGAGCTTCTTCTGGAGGCAGGTGTACCGGGTGAGGCGGTTCAGGTTGTGACTGGCAGCGGCTCGAAAGTGGGGACTTGGCTGTCTCAGAGCAAAGATATTGCGGCGATCAGCTTGACCGGGAGCACAGAGGTTGGGATCCAGACTGCGCTCAATGGTGCGAAACATCTAGCTCATGTGTACTTAGAGCTTGGCGGAAACTGTCCGCTGATTATCTTTGATGATGCGGATATGGAAAAAGCCATCGAAGAGGCGCTCCTCGGCAGAGTATGGAACGCGGGGCAGACCTGCTGTGCCGCAAAGCGTTTCCTCGTACAGCGGGGTGTTGAAAAGGAATTTGTAGAGAAGCTCACAGAAGCCCTCAAGAATACCAAGGTTGGCGATCCGCGTGATCCGGACGTGGCCTATGGGCCGCTCATTAGTGAGCGTGCGGCCATTGATGTAGAGAAGCAGATCCAGCATACGATTGACCAAGGGGCGACATGTGTACTGGGCGGCAAGCGGTATGATTCTACCTTCATTGAGCCTACCATTCTGACAGGTGTTACACGGGACATGGATGTGGCGGATGAATTAGAAATATTCGGCCCTGTGTTTCCGGTTATTGCCTTTGATACAATGGAGGAAGCAATCGAGATCGCAAATCAGATTCCGTATGGCTTATCCAGCGGTGTGATCACAGCTGATATGGGTATAGCCTTTAAAGTGGCGATGGCGATGGAGTCTGGTACCTGTGTGGTCAATGGTTGCGGCAATTATCGTACGGCGTATCATGCCTTTGGCGGCTATAAGATGACTGGTATTGGCCGTGAGGGTTGCGGATATACCTTAGAGGAGTATACACAAATAAAGAGTATTGTACTGAAAAAGCTGATGGTATAAAGGCAATTGTACCATGCAGTATTGGGCTTGCGGTAATAGGAACCTCCTAGTAGCGAGCAAAGCTGCTAGGGGGTTTTTGCTATAAGCGCGAAAATTTGAGGAGGGAATGAGAATGGTAGAGTCGAATCATGCCTTGGCGGAGAAGTGCCGTGAGATACGGTATTCTTTGATGGAGATGCTGGGGAATTTGGGCGTTGGACATGTAGGCGGCAGTCTGTCTATAGTGGATGCACTGGTTGTACTGTATTATAAACAAATGCGGATAGATCCAAGCAATCCGCAAAAAGAGGGCAGAGACCGCTTTGTCTTGTCAAAAGGTCACGCAGGGCCGGCTTTATATGCGGTGCTGGCAGATAAGGGATATTTCCCGAAAGAGATGTTAGACACACTGAATCGTCCCGGGACACGCTTGCCCAGCCATGCGGACATGCTGCGGACGCCGGGGATTGATATGACCACGGGGGCGCTCGGACAGGGGCTTTCTTGTGCGCTTGGGATTGCTGCGGCGTCAAAACTCAAGCAGGATGGCGCCTTTATCTATGCCATCATCGGAGACGGAGAGAGCCAAGAGGGGCAGATCTGGGAAGCGGCGATGTATGCTGCACAGCTCAGACTTGACAACTTGATCGTGATGACGGATTTCAACGGCTTACAAATTGACGGGACAATTGCAGAGGTCAATGGACTAGAGCCGCTGGACAAAAAATGGGAGGCCTTCGGTTGGGATGTGGCTGTGGTTGACGGACACGATCTGGAGGCGATTGATCTTGCGATTACACATGCAAAGGCGGCTTCTGGGAAGCCCAGCATGATTATTTTAAAGACGACAAAGGGCAAGGGTGTCTCTTTTGTAGAGGCCGCCTTGACCGGGAATCACAACATGCCGCTTAGTGCAGAGCAGACGGAACAGGCGCTTGGGGAACTTAGAAAGGTAGGTGAAGTTTCATGAGCAAGGAGATGAGACAGATATTTGCAGCGGCCTTGGCGGAACAAATGGCAATCGATCCGCGGATTCTCATTGTGGATTCAGACTTGTCGAAGCCGAACGGGACCTATCCACTCAAAGAAAAGTTTGGGGATCGTATGTTTAATGTGGGCGTAGCAGAGGCGAACATGGCTTCCTTTGCGGCGGGGCTTGCGTCTTATGGGTATATGCCGTTTATCACCACCTTTACCCCCTTCGCTACACGGCGGATTTGCGATCAGGTGGCGATTTCCATTGTATACGCAGGACAAAATGTGAAAATCGTCGGGACAGACCCCGGTATCGCGGCGGAGCTCAATGGCGGGACACATATGAGCTTGGAAGATGTGGGCATTATGCGGGGTCTTCCGGGTATGGTGGTGTTTGAGCCCTGTGACAATGAACAACTTAGACAGGCGATCCCGCAGATTGTTGCATATGAGGGGCCGATGTATATTCGTTTGTTCCGGAAAATTACCCCTGCCATTTTTGATGAAAGCTATCAATTTGACCTCTTCAAAGCGGATGTGCTCAGAGAGGGTGAGGATGTGACGCTCTTTGCCACCGGGATCGAGGTAAAACCTGCTCTGGATGCCGCGGAAATGCTCCGTGAAATCGGGATTCGTGCTGAGGTAATCAACATTCACACCATCAAACCCATCGATAGGGACGCGGTGATCCGGTCTGTGCAAAAGACAGGGGCTGCTGTGACTTGTGAGAATCATAGTATTTTCAACGGTTTGGGATCGGCGGTGGCAGAGGTGACGGCAGAGACTTGTCCGGTGCCGGTGTTACGGATTGGCGCGCAGGATCGTTTTGGAGAGGTAGGCAAGCTTGACTATCTATTTGAGGCGATGGAGATGGGTGCTGTGCATATCTTTGAAAAAGCGCGGCAGGCAGTGGCTTTGAAAGGGTAATAGGAGGATCAAATGCGACAATTACTGGTAAGACCGGCGATCTACGAATATGAGACTTGCGCCCCCTTTGTGAAAGACTTTGAGATTGGTGCAGGAGACCTGATTTTAACAAATGAGTTTATTTATCAGCCTTTCTTCGGTGCGTTGAACCTTGAGGCCGATGTCCTCTACCAAGAACGCTATGGGAGCGGGGAGCCATCGGACGAGATGGCGGAGGCGATTTGGGCGGATTTGCAGAAGCCATACAAGCGGATCGTCGGAATCGGCGGCGGGACGGTGCTGGATTTGGCAAAGCTCTACGCGCTCCAAGAGGTGAGTCCCATTGTGGATCTGTTTGATCGGAAACTCTCGCCGGTCAAGGACAAAGAATTGATCCTAGTACCCACCACCTGCGGGACGGGGAGTGAGATTACGAATCTGTCTATTTTGGAGATCAAAAGCCGCCATACCAAGATGGGTTATGGGGCGGATGAGATTTTTGCTGACAGTGTTGTGATGGTTCCGGCGCTTTTAGAGAGTCTGCCTTATGCTGTGTTTGCAACCAGTTCGCTGGATGCGCTGATTCACGCGGCGGAGTCCAGTGTGTCTCCGAAGGCGAACGCTTATACGAAGCTGTTTAGCTTTCAGGCGATTGAAATCATCCTGCGGGGATATCGGGAAATTGCCGAAAAGGGTATGGAGGCACGGACTGCTTTATTAGGTACGTTTCTCAGAGCCAGTAACTATGCGGGGATCGCCTTTGGAAATGCCGGTGTGGGTGCGGTGCATGCGATGAGCTATCCCCTGGGCGGGAAATATCACGTGCCCCATGGAGAGGCGAATTATGCGCTGTTTTTGGGCGTCTTCCGGCGGTATGCGTCCATCTCGCAAACAGGTGCGATTGCAGAGCTTCATGCTGTGATGTCACAGGCGCTTGATTGCGGGGTTTCAGATGTGTATGAGGTCTTGGGTAAGTTGTTAGAGGCAATCTTACCCCGGCGGCCTCTGCGGGAGTACGGTGTGCTGGAGGCAGATATCCCCGGGTTTACCACGATTGTGATGGAGAAACAGGGACGCCTCACGGCGAATAATTTTGTACCCTTGAGTGCCCAAGATGTTACTGATATTTACATGGAACTACGATAAAATCCAAGAGGAGTGATGGAGCGATGATGACAGGGAATCAGTATGTGGAGAGCATTCGCGCGCTGAAGATGGACATTTGGATGTTTGGAGAGAAAATCAGCAGTGCTGTGGATGATCCCATTTTGCGGCCCAGCTTGAATTCGGTAAAGGCAACCTATGACCTAGCAGAACAGCCTGAATATGAAGACCTCATGACGGTGCGCTCTCATTTGACAGGTAAGAAAATCAACCGTTTTTGTCACATTCATCAAAGTGCGGAAGATCTGGTGAAGAAGGTGAAGATGCAGCGTCTTTTGGGGCAGAAGACTGCTTCCTGTTTCCAACGTTGTGTGGGGATGGATGCGATGAATGCCCTCTATTCCACCACTTTTGAATGCGATGCCGTACATGGTACGAAGTATTACGAAAACTTTATCGCTTACTTAGAACAGGTGCAGGAACGCGACTGGACGGTAGATGGTGCTATGACTGATCCCAAGGGGAATCGAGGTCTCGGACCTAGGGAGCAGTCTGACCCGGATCTCTACCTACGGATTGTGGAGCGGCGGCCGGATGGAATTGTGGTACGGGGTGCGAAGGTGCATCAGACGGGGATGACGAACTCCCATGAGGTTATCGTTATGCCCACCATTGCCATGAAGCCGGGGGATGAGGACTATGCGGTAAGCTTTGCTCTGCCTGTTGATACAAAGGGCATCTTTATGGTCATTGGACGCCAAAGCTGTGATACGCGGAAGCTGGAAAACACCTCTATGGATGTGGGGAATTGTCAGTTCGGCGGTATGGAAGCCTTGGTTGTGTTTGATGATGTATTTGTTCCGCATGAGCGTATTTTCCTGAATGGGGAAACAGATTTTTCCGGTATGTTGGTGGAGCGATTTGCAGGCTATCATCGCCAGAGCTATGGCGGCTGTAAAGTGGGTGTGGGCGATGTGCTGATCGGAGCCGCCGCTCTTGCCGCTGACTATAACGGTGCGCAGAAGGCGAGCCATGTGAAAGATAAGCTCATTGAGATGACCCACTTGAATGAAACCCTCTACTCTTGTGGCATCGCTTGTTCCAGTCAAGGTTGGGAGACGGACTCTGGGAGTTATATGATTGATCTGCTTTTAGCCAATGTCTGCAAACAGAATGTAACGCGCTTCCCTTATGAGATTACCCGGCTGGCAGAGGATATTGCCGGGGGGCTTATGGTTACGGCGCCTTCGGAGCGGGATTTCCGCCATGAGAAGATTGGGCCTTATATTGAGAAATATCTCAAAGGCGTAGACGGCGTATCCACGGAAGATCGTTTGCGGGTGCTGCGCTTGATTGAGAATCTGACCTTGGGGACTGCAGCTGTGGGGTATCGCACGGAATCGATGCATGGTGCGGGATCTCCCCAGGCGCAGCGGATTATGATTGCGCGGCAGGGGAATTTGGCGCATAAGAAAGAGCTTGCCAAGAAAATTGCGCAGATTCAGGACGAAGAGGGATGACCTTAGTTCTCAAATATTGCGGCGGTTGTAATCCCCGCTATGACCGGGGAGCGTTCCTTGCAAAGCTTCAGGCGGATTTTCCCCAGCTTAGGCAGGTGGATGCTACAGCGGAGACACCAGATTTTGCTCTGGTGCTCTGCGGCTGTCCCAGCCGATGTGCTGACCACCGGGGACTAGAGGGCCGCCTTGGGAAGTGGGTCGTTGATTCGCCGGAGAGCGGTTCCAAAATGCGCCTAGCGATGGAGAAGGAGTGGGTAGAATGGATGCGAGCACAATCTATCAAGAGCGACTGACCACAGCGATGGAAGCGGTGAAACAGATTCGCTCGGGGAGCCGGATTTCAATCGGTCACGCAGTGGGGGAGCCGACAGCTCTTGTAGAGGCGCTGGTGGAAAACAGGGCGCAGTATCGGGATGTGGAAATCACCCACATGTTGCCAATGGGGCGGGCAGAGTATGCGCAGCCTGGGATGGAGGCGCATTTTCGCCATATCTCTCAGTTTGTGGGCGGCGCGACTCGGGAAACTGTCCGAGGGGGGCATGGGGACTTTGTACCCTGTTTCTTCTCCCGGATTCCCTATCAGTTTGATGAAGTACGCAGGCCGGATGTGGCGCTGATCAGCGTCTCACCGCCGGATGCCCATGGGTATTGCAGCTTTGGGGTGTCGGTGGACTATACCAAGCGATCTGCCGAGGTGGCCTCTTTTGTTATCGCCCAGGTGAATCGGCACATGCCGCGGACTTTGGGAGATTCCTTTATCCATGTGTCTGACATCGACCTGTTTGTGGAGCATGATGCGCCCTTGATCGAGCTCTCGCCGCCGAAGATCGGGGAGGTAGAGCGGGCGATTGGGGAGAATTGTGCGAAACTCATCCGAGACGGCGACTGTCTGCAACTGGGGATTGGTGCGATTCCCGATGCGGTGCTTCTCTTTCTGAAGGATAAGCGAGACTTAGGCATCCACTCGGAAATGTTCTCTGACGGTGTTGTGGAACTGGCGGAGGCGGGTGTGATTACGGGGAAGCGGAAGAATTTTCTGCAAGGAAAGATGGTGGCGACCTTTTTGATGGGGACGAAGCGGCTCTATGACTTTGTAGACAATAATCCCTCCGCCCTGATGTATCCTGTTACCTATACCAATGATCCCTATATAGCGGGACAGAATGATAATTTGGTTTCCATTAACTCCTGTATACAGGTTGACCTTTTGGGACAGGTCTGTGCGGAGACAGTGGGGGAGACACAGATCAGCGCTGTGGGGGGGCAGGTGGATTTTGTCCGGGCTGCTGCCATCAGCCGCGGCGGTCGGTCGATTATAGCCATGGCCTCCACTGCGGCGAAGGGGACGATTAGTAAAATTGTGCCGACTTTAGACGAAGGGGCCGCTGTGACCACATCCCGCAATGATGTGGAGTATGTTGTGACGGAGTATGGGATTGCGAATTTGAAGTATCGGACTCTGCGAGAGCGGGCGCGGGCGCTGATTGGGATCGCGCATCCAGATTTTCGTGAGGGGCTTGCGGAGGCATTTGAGCGGCGGTTTCATGCGAAATTTTGAGTATGCTCATGGTTGCGGTTCTGGCAGATGGAACTTATTTATTGAGTATACTCGTTATGATATTTTCTGGAAAATACAAAGTCTTCGTATGATACCATATCATACGAAGACTTTGATGCGAATTATACATCGACATCCGCTTCCGTAAAATATCTGCGCAGCAGTAAGGCTGTTACAACACAAATAAAAGCGGCAACAAAAACAATGAGCCATGGTACTGCGTAGAATTGTTCCAGAAGCACGCCGATCAGAAAAAATCCGAGCCCCATTGCCACGACGGGGATGCCTGAAAGCAGGGACATGACTTTCCCAAGGATTTCCGGCGGTGCTGTCCTTTGTACATATGCCCAGATCGGAATGATCCATAGCATCAAAGCCGCACCACAGAGTGTATCTGCTATGATGATGACCACGAAAGCTACGAAGTACGGCACGTCAAATAACAAGACTAAGCCAACTGGTACAAGGGATAGGGCGAGTAATATTGAGGCGAAAGGGATCCTCTTGATTGTTAAGCGCTCCCCTAAAAAGCCAGCGATTAAGCCGCCGATGATGCCGCCGATCCAAGCGATGCCCCTGCCAATTCCGATATGCTCTGTTCCCATGCCTAAATATTGGGTTATGAATATCGGAACCCCTGCTGCCATTACCCCTGCGACAAGCATGGATAAGATAAACATGAGGATCGCCATTTTTACGAGGATGGGCTTTTCCTTTGCAGCGAAGCGAAATGCTCCGGTCATATCGCTCTTTACGATCTGCAAAATGCCTTCGCTCGTTTCTTGCTTTTTATATGGGATGCGAATGAGCAAGTCCATAAGCGCTGTAATTGCGAAGCATATGGCGCAGACGATTAGGACAGGAGATAATCCAAATCTGGCAAGAAGAATGCCGGCTGCGGCGGGGGCTGCCATATTTGCCAAGGTATTGATTGTTTCAATGACAGAATTTGCCCGAACGAGACTATTTTCCGGAACAAGCAGAGGGGTACTTGCTTGCACGGCAGGCAAATACATGCCTTGAATGGCATTGAGTGCTAAAAGTTTTACCAGCATAATCGGTGCGACTGCACTGAACATCCCGCTTATGATCATGTATAGCACGATGAGTAAGGTTACAGCTACATCAAGCCAAAACATAATGAATTGCTTTTTCAGCCGGTCTGCCATCAGGCCGCCAATGGGAGCTGTGATGGCCATCGGGAGGTAGGACAAGCCTAAAATTGTACCAAACAAAGCGGGAGATCCGCTTGCTTGTAAGATATAGAGTGGCAGGGCGAAGGTGAGTACTTGATTGCCGAATATGGAAAGGATCTTGCCGATGGACAGCAGTAAAAAGTTCCTATTCCATAGTGTTCTAACCGTTGATTCCATGGGATACCTCTTGTAAGTATAAAAATTGTAGTTTATCGAAAAGATAGCGACTCTTTTCAATTGACGAAAACCCAGTCTGATCAGCTTGTGGATCTGATGATATCACACCAAACACGACAACTGCATGTCTTGTTCGAAATATACATTCTCAACTGTCTCCCTTGAACAGATAGGCAATGGATAATCTGAGATTTGTAGTATTAGATTTGGCAAAAGAGAATCAATCCTTGCCAGAATTCCCTTGACTTCGCGGGACTATCCGTCTATAATACAAAATTGGCGGGGCGTGAAAGCCGGGTTGACCGTATTCAGACGGGAGGCCCGGCTTTATCTATTTCCCGGGTGATGCAGAGAAGGGTGTCGGATTTTGGTGAAATGTTGTGCGCTATAGGTAGTTTGTCTATGTTGTACCAATGAAAAAACCATGGTATACTTATCCAAACAAAACAGAGGGGGCGCTTCCGATTATGGGACGGATTTTTCAGCAGACAGACATCTTGTTGCCGCAGGAATCAGTGGATATGGAGACATGGGCGGTGATTGCCTGTGACCAGTTTACATCAGATATGGCCTTTTGGGAGCGGGTGCGGGAGCGTGTGGGGGAGAAACCTTCCACTCTGCATATGATCCTGCCGGAGGCTTGGCTCGGACAGGTGGACGAGGCTGCGTATTCAAAGCAGATTAACGAAACCATGGTGTCTTATCTGGATGAAGGCGTATTCCGCGAGATTCCGGCGTCTTTTGTCTATGTAGAGCGTAAGCTTCGCAGTGGCAAGCTCCGCCGCGGGATTGTGGGCGCTGTGGATTTGGAGCAATACGCCACAGGACTTGGGGCTTCCTCAACTCTGCGGGAGAGTGAGCGGATTATTGCATCGCGCCTGCCAGCACGGCGGCAGATTCGGCAGGAGGCGATCCTTGAGATGCCCCATGTGCTGCTGCTCATTGACGATCCGAGCTGTTCCATCGTGGAACCTCTCAGTGCGCGGACGGATCTCACGTGTTTGTATGACTTTCCGCTCATGGAAGACTGTGGGTATCTGGCTGGCTATCGGGTTACCGGCGAGCTTGCGGATCAGGTGGCGGAGGCGGTCGCTGCCTTACCGATTATTTTGGTTGGGGACGGGAATCACTCCCTCGTAGCGGCGAAGATGGAATGGGATGCGATCAAAGGGGACTTGTCCGAGGCTGAAAGAGAGTGTCATCCGGCGCGGTATGCCCTAGTGGAGCTTGGAAATGTATATGATGAATCCTTGGAGATTGAGCCGATCCACCGGATCGTGTTCGACACAGAGGGAGACTTGATCGAAGCGTTTGTCGAATCCTCATCCCATGTTATCCTAGGCGAGGGAGAGGGATATCAGATCCGTTTTCTGGATAGAGGGAAGCCCGGGACACTTACGATCAGCGGCCTTACAGTGGGGGAGACGATTGATCTCTTGCAGGAGTTTTTGGATCAATATGTTGGGGCTCATGGCGGGGAGATTGATTATATCCACGGGGACGCGGAACTTACAGAGCTTGCGCAGAGAGCAGGGAGCATTGCCTTTTTCATGCCGACGATTGCGAAATCGGCGCTGTTTACCTCTGTCTTACAAGGGGGCGTATTCCCGAAGAAGAGTTTTTCCATTGGGGACGGAGCGGATAAGCGGCACTATGTGGAGTGCCGGAAGATTAAGTAGAGAGGTGTCGTAGATGGAAGAGTCAATCAGAAGGAGCTATATCTTAACTGCCTCAGATATTGATGGACATAGGCGTTTGCGGCTGTCTAGCCTCTTGTCTTTTCTGCAAAATATCGCGACGGATCATGCGGAGATTCTGGGGATCGGCGGGGACAGGATGATGGAGGAATACGGCGCTTTTTGGATGATGGTGCGCTCCTATCTCTCCCTTCAGAGACCAATTACCCTAGCGGACGAGGTGGTGACCATCCACACTTGGCATCGGGGTGTGGGGAAGACAGCCACGGTGTTTCGTGACTTTGATATTTATGTCGGTGATGAACTGGTAGGCGAAGCTGTGGCATCTTGGGTGATGGTGGATATCGCGGCACGGCGGATATTGAAGCCCGGATCCCTTTCGGCGGTTGTAAACTCTCTGCGGCCTGAGACGGTGAAGGACATTATCCCGGCGAAGGTCTCCATGCCGGAGGAACTCACAGAGGCGTTTCGGCGGTCTGTTTGGTATAGTGATACGGATATCAACGGGCATATGAACAATACCAAGTATGCGGATGTGGCCTGTGATGCGATTCGCTATGAGCGGTGTGGGGATCGTTTTGTCTCGGAGATGCAGATTAGTTATCTGAAAGAGAGTTTTCCCGGGGATGAGCTGTGTGTTTTGACGGCGTCTCTGGGGGATGACTGCTTTGTGCGGGGCGTAGACGATGCCGGGGAGGCACGGTTTGAGGTTCGGCTGGGGCTTTCTGAGGTTTGATGGGTATTTAGCTCTTTCACAACAAATTTATATTAATTAGTATTAGCTAGAAAGGTATTCAGTGAGAGATAATCAAGCGTTTTCCAAAGAAAATTATTCTGTCGAAGAAATTAGATTGGAAACAAACATTAAAAAAGAACTTGTTATTGCGGTTGGTGTGCTGATTGTTTCCGCAATCATCTTTGGTGTGCCGTTCTATTTAATTTGGCAAGAGACGGTTCATGATTTCATAAATGTTATGCTTGCGCGTCGAGAAGTTATATTTGCAATGCCTTTACTCGAACGCATAATAGCTATTGCGTTTCAAGGTGCTGCTATATTGGCAATAATTTGTATACTTACTCTCGTACATGAATTGGTCCACGGACTTATCTATGGAATTTTGGCAGGTAACAAATTCAAATCAATTAAAATGGGGTTCTTACTGAAAAGCTTTACTGCTTACTGTATTTGTAAGGAAGAACTAAAGATAAATCATTCAAAAATAGGTTTAATGGCACCTCTATTTCTTATGGGGATAGTCCCCTTAATTCTTTCAATAGTTATCGGGAATGTAGTATTGTTTTTATTGGGAATTTTTACTATAATTGCGTCAAACGGTGATATGTTAATTTTCTTGAAGTTCTCAACGTTCCCAAATGACAGTTGGGTGTATGAAACGATAACCGAAGATAAAGAACTTCTTATGTCTATTTACAGACCAACAAAATCGAAATAAACAATGGCTTTGTAACATACAAAATAAGCATTTGATTACTTCAAGTTTCAATCCCGCTCCCCCATTGCAAATTCAAGACTTTTCATAAGGTCAGCCTAGCCAAAACCAAGAAAAAATAGACCAGCTAGAAACATACTAGAAACAAAAAAACCGTATAGAATTTCTCAGTTTCAAAAGCAAGAGACACCTGCTCCACACAATTTTGTGTAGTGGGTGTTTTCTCTGCTTACAATTAAAACAGCAGACTTCACGCCACCCCAGCAGAGACGAGGGGCGGCGTTTAGCATATATCTCACATTAGTTTGGAGGGAGACACATTGCCACACTTCGGGCCAAGTTGACCCGAAGTGTAAAGAGAAAAAAGAATATCCCTTGCCGGGTCTGATTGAAAAATCAGGCTCTATTTTTTTACCCAAAATCGAAAGGAGATTCTATGACAAGACAAAAACAAATACCCCGCCTGCTGGCTATTGTTCTGGTGTTGGCTATGGTTCTATCCGCAGTCATCCCCGCCCTCGCCACTGGTGTCACATGGCAGACAGGCGAAGTTACTACAAACTTTGTTGGCCTGTACAACCCAACAGATACAGAGGGTCAGCCAATCGCTCCAACGGAGCAGATAACCGGGCCTGTTATGTCTGCCCCCAACATTCCCGACCATGCGTTTATTTCCTATGAAAAGGAAGTGACCCATGTGTATTCCCGCCAGCATCTACCATATATCCAAGGCTACCCGGACGGAAGCGTTGGGCCAGAGCGTGAGATGGTGCGCTCGGAAGCGGCGATGATACTACATCGGATGTTTTGGTGGGAACGAGATAGCGCAGACTTCACCAGAGATCAGCGTTTCCACAGAGATACATTTATTGATGTTTCAGTTGGAAACTGGTTTTATGAAGCTGTAGAAACCCTCTACAATCTAGGGGTTATTGAGCAATATGAAAGCGGCACATTCAGACCAAACGATCCGATCACTCGTGAAGAACTGGCGGTTATGACTGCCAGATTTGCAGACTTAGACCGCTCCATTGCGCCGCAAAGCGTGTTTTCAGACGTGGAGCATGGCTACTGGTCAACGCCATATATCCATGCGGCGGCAGAAGCGGGCTGGGTAGTCGGCTATCCAGACGGCACATTCCGGCCTCACCAACCCATCATCAGAGCCGAGGTCGTGACCCTCATTAACCGAGTGCTAGACCGTACCCTTGCCCCTGCTGATGTACCTTGGGGCGTAAACCCCTATAATGATCTGGTGTCCACGCACTGGGCCTTTGGCGATCTGATTGAGGCCACGGTATTGCACTGCATGATCGACTGGCACGGCACAGCCTTTCTTGACGGTGCAATCAATGTAGTTACAGAACGCTTTGTCAATGAGTATGGCGAAGAAATCGCTGATCCTATCGTTAGAGCGGGTGCTACAGAGCATCACCCCCGCACATTTGACGGCTACACATACTACGGCTATGTAATTGAAATCGTCTACATCTACAGATATGCGGCGGGCGATCCACAGCCCTATGTAAGAAAAGTTCCGAGTGTGACAAGTGCCGAAGTTGGGCAAATGGTTCTCTATGCTATCACGATTGGCAACACTGAAACGGCGACTTATCCGTGGCGTGACGTTGTTTTGGTAGACGCTATCCCAGAGGGCATGATCTTCCAGCATGGCAGTGTCTTTGTTGGAGGCCTGTCTGCCCAACACTTCTACCAAGACGGCGTACTCACTGTTCCCATCGGAGACCTATACCCCGGCGAACAGGTTTTGGTGGAGTTTCGGGTCCGGGTAGCGGAAAGTGCGTTCGGACAGACGATTCACAATGTGGCAGTTGTGGAAAGTGAGAACGTCCCAGACCAAGAAGCCCCGGACGGCGGTATAGAGATCGCAGACGGCAGAGCGTTTCCAGAAGCGACCAAGACCGCAGATCGGACAACGGCACAAGTGGGTGACAGAGTAACCTATACCATCGTTGTCACCAACGGCTATCGTGCCACGGTGGATTGGCGGGATGTTGTTCTGACAGATGTACTTGATTCTGGTCTAACCTTTGAGCATGGCAGTGTCCAAGTGGACGGACGCACCGCCACACACAGCTATGCTAACCGCACCTTGACGGTGGAGCTAGGTGACATTGCCCCAGACACCAGCGTCACGGTCACATTTAGCGCAGTGGTCAACAGCACGGCGTTTGGGCAGACCATCCACAACGTAGCTCTTTTGGACGGTGGCAACGGCGGCCCTGTAGAAGCTCCGGCGGAAGACATTGAGGTAGACCGTGGCACATCTTGGGGGCAAGTGTTCAAGTCTGCCGACAGATCAGCGGCAAGTGTGGGCGACACCATCACCTACACCGTAAGGGCAACAAATGTGGGTGTCGCAACTGACTACTGGCAGAATGTTGTAATGACAGACGTAATCCCACAGCACCTAGAATTTATTGACGGTTCTGTAACGGTGAACGGCTCAACTGCCAATGTAGACAGTAACTTTGATGCCAACACCCGCACCCTAACCGTTCGACTAGGTGACATTGCACCAAGTGAAACGGCAACCGTGACATTCCGTGTGCGGGTGCTGGAGGGCGCACAGGGTATGTTCATTGTCAACGTGGCTTATGTCGGCTGTGACAACACAGACCCCATCCCCGCACCAGATCAAGGGGTAGAGATTGACGCAGGAGATCCCACCCCCTCCGCTCGTAAGACAGCGAATGTCAGCACCGTACAGGTGGGCGACCGAGTGACGTATACCATCACTTTATCCAACAGTATCACGGCGACTGCACCGTGGCGCAATGTGGTGATTAACGATGTGATCCCCGCCGGATTCTCCTTTGTACATGGCTCTGTCTTGGTGGACGGTATCTCTCATGTCCACGGCGTAGCGGGGCAAGCTCTTACTATTCGAGTGGGAGATATTGTACCGGGTCAAACTGTCACGGTCACGTTCCAAGTAACGGCTCTGGCATCTGGCATGGGGCAAACTTGGTTCAATGTGGCAACCATCAGCAGTGACAACGGCCCGCAAGATCAAGTGACGGACGATGGCGTGACTATCCCCGATGAGGAGTTTGGAACAAGCGACCCCAACGCCCCCTTGCAAGTAACCGCCACCAAGAGCGCAGGTACGCCCCTTGCTCGTCCGGGGGAAATCGTGACCTATACTATCACAGCCCAAAACACGGCAGATCACACTTGGTACAATGTCACGATGACAGACTTGTTGGACACTGGGGCGGTTACGTTCCTTAGCGGCTCTGTGCAGATCAACGGCATACCCGCCAATTCCAGCCAGCACGATTACCGCAATCGGCTCTTGACTGTCCGCTTGGGTGACATTGTGCCGGGGCAAACGGTAGTTGTGGAGTTTCGAGTTGTCATCAAGCCCGATGCCCACGACACCACCATCCACAACACGGTCACACTGATTGGTTCGTCTGTCCGTGACGGCGTATTGGACACAATGGTACGAGCCAGCGCACAAGTGCCGATACCACGAGAGCCAAATCCGCCAGTTTCCGGGATTCACATGCAACTGTTCCAAGGCTACCCCGATGGCACTTGGCGACCTAACAACAATATTACCAGAGCGGAGGCCGCCCTCGTGTTCTATCGGATTCTGGTTAGACCCGGCACAGGCACAGCCAATATCCCGCCGGATGTCACCACAGGGTCGGGGCTATTTGCCGTAGACGCAATTCGTTACTTCCTATCCGTAGGGGCTATGAGCGTAGATGGAAGCGGTAACTTTAATCCGAACGCTGAAATTACCATGCGTGACATGAATCGCCTTGCTAGAGAGGTCATGGGTCAATCGCTACTACCAGACACAAGTGATTTCCTCTCTCGTATCTTGACGGCGGCTCTGATCGCAGAAGCGCAAGGTCGAAGCTTCAATCCAAACACCAACGGTCTACCATATAATACCTTTACAGACGTTCCACGTTCCCACCAGTGGTATGGACTGGTCACGGAGATGTCCACAGATCACGGTTATTTCTATGATCTGCACGGCAACGAGATTTGGGAAGCGTTCTAAACAATTCTATACTGTCCTCCACTTCGGGCCAAGTTGGCCCGAAGTGTCCTGTAGGGTCTGATTGAGAAATCAGGCCCTTTTTCTATTTCACCACTCATAAAGGAGGTCGCCACATGGCACAACAAAATATCCCGCCCAAAGCGGACGATCCAAAAGCACCGCCAAAAACAGAAACCCCAAGTATTGACGGCAAGCAGACCGAGCCGAAACCGCCAGAGCCGCCTAAATTACCAGAGGCACAGGGATCAAAGCCGCCTATAGAAAACCCAAAAGAACAGGACGGCAAAGGAAAATCGCCTGAACCCAAGAAACCGGAAAAACAAGAGCAGAAAAAACCTACACAGTCAAAAAAGAAAGCCAAAGACAAAAAGCCGCCACCCCAGAAGCCAGAGGCCGAAAAGAAAAATGCCAAAAAAGCAGACGCAGAGAAAAGCTATCCCCCACAAGCCGAACCACCGGCCTCACCGCCAGAACCGAGAGCAGCGCCCGGCTCGGAGGAAAAGGCAGAGATCGTATTCCTCAGCCTTTCCGATCTCCACCCATTCAAAGACCATCCGTTCCAAGTCAAACAGGACGAGGAAATCGGGGCATTGGTAGAAACCGTCAAAGACAAGGGCGTGACGAACCCCATCACCGTCCGTCCTCGTGAGGGTGGCGGTTATGAGATTGTATCAGGACACCGCCGTATGCTGGCAAGTGAACTTGCCGGATATACCAACGCCCCTTGTATTGTCCGCAATCTGACGGACGAGCAGGCCATCACACAGATGGTTGAGGACAACACAACCCAGCGTGAGCAAATCTTACCCAGCGAACGTGCCAAGGCTCTCAAAATGCAGTTAGACGCAATCAAGCGACAGGGCGCACGAGACGAGGAAAACAAAGGGCAACGCTCCAACGAGGTTGTGGCCTCTCGCAACAAAATGACGGTCAAGACGGTACAGCGGTATATCAAGCTCAACGAGCTTGTTCCCGATCTGATGAAAATGGTGGACAATAAAAAGGTCGGCTTCACTACTGCCGTGGAATTGGCTTTCATCAAGCCCAAAAACCAGAAGTACATTGCTATTGCCATCGAGGGGCAACAGTCAGCGCCCTCACTCTCACAGGCCCAGCGCATGAGGGAGCTTGACCAGCAAAATATGTTACAGCCGGACACCATTGACGGTATTATGCTCGAACAAAAAAAGGAGGTAGACAAAGTGATTATATCCAGCCAAGAACTTGCTCAATTCTTTGGGAAAGACAAAACACCTCGTGAGATGAAAGACAAGATCATGGATTTGCTCGAAAAGCATGTGGGCAAGCAGAAAGAAATACCCACGCCAGAGCAAGGCAAAGACAAGTAGCAATCTTTCGTGACTTCGGGCCAAGTTGACCCGAAGTTTTATTTTACAGAAAAGGGGTTGAAACTCTATGAGAAACAGGCAACGAGGGAGCGGCAAGCGCATATATAACCGCTTTGAGCATTGGAGCGTAGCTGATTGTGCTTGTGTCCATTGCGTTCACTACAAAGGCAAAGGCCGACCTTGCCCACTTGACGTTTGTTGCATTAAGGACATACGGCAAGCGGCGATCCGGCGTGAACAAGCTACACGAGCCGTCCAGATGGGCGGTGTTTCTATTTAGCACAAGCTGAAGTAGCATAAGCCCTCTTGGTTCAAAGATTATATATTCCCCGTCGCCGCAATCTGTGTAGCACAGACGGAAAAATCAGTCAAGGGCGCAAAGCGCCGCCGTAGGCGGTGTCCCTTGACAGATTTTTCCGGCTGTGCTTTTGTGCGGCAAGCGGCGGGGATATATATTCCTTTGAGCCGCTCCCGCCCAAGATTGGGCGGGCGGGGGGTGGGCTGACTTCCCAACGAAAAACAAAAATGGAGGAACAGAATATGAAGCGACCAATGGCATACATCACCGCCGCATGGAGCGGCGATCAACATAGAGACATCACACAGGCGGCAATGTACTGTCGGGCAGTATATGAAGCGGGATTCTCCCCGATCTGCCCTCTGCTGTACTTGCCGCTCTTTCTCAATAACGCAATCCCCGCAGAACATAAAAGCGGCATCGACATTGGGCGTGACCTCTTGCGCCGCTCTCATGTCCTTGTGGTTTGCGGTGATCTGGTTGATGAGGATGTGAAAAGCGACATTGCCGTGGCACAGCGTCTTAGTATTACCGCAACAACACTGGACGGCATCTTGACGATTCGAGAGCAGGGGCGGGCAAGTTGTTGTGATTGAGGCGTATATCACGAACCTTGGCAAATACGTTGAGGGAGAACTGCGGGGGGAATATCTGAAACTCCCCGCAACAAAAGAGGACGTACAAGCCCTGCTCTCCCGGATTGGCGTAGATGGCATTTTTTATGAAGAAACCTTTATCACCGACTACGACCACAACCTTGCTGGTATGCAAAACTTAGGTGAGTACGAAAGTGTTGATGAACTGAATTACCTTGCGTCTTTGTTGGAAGACATGGATGCTTGGGAGTTGGAAAAATTCGAGGCGGCGGCAGTTTATGGTGACTACTCAGAAAGTGTGCAGGATTTAATCAATCTGGCACAGAACCTAGAATGTTACGAGTATTACCCCGGTGTAGAGAGCTATGACGCTTTGGGCCGATACTTGATTGACGAGCTTGGCTATGAGGAAATCCCTGAACAGTTGGAGCGGTATTTCGATTATGAAAGCTACGCCGAGGATTACGTCATAAACGAGGGCGGCGAATTTTTGGAGAACGGCTTTGTTTTCCGAAACAG
>Ga0123352_10001247_pt1 | contig 33294 bp, 23 predicted proteins | sample TergutLab28metaG_FD_89700 | JGI IMG/M metagenome (GOLD analysis project Ga0123352, IMG submission 89700) | Labiotermes labralis P1 segment gut microbial communities from Petit-Saut dam, French Guiana - Lab288 P1 | ecosystem: Host-associated > Arthropoda: Insects > Digestive system > Gut ...
AATATGATCTTGACCCATTTTGGTGCCTCCAGTTCCTTTTAGCTTCGCAACTAAAGTTTAACTGGTTTTTTCCGACTTGGGTCTTTTTTTTATTCTTTTGGGCAGTTCATTTTACAACTTACCGGGTTTTCCACATTTTCCACAACCGAAAAAATTCCATAAAAATAAAAAAAAGCACGTAAAACGCGCTTTTTCTACTTATTTATCCGGAATATGATAGAAGTATAACGTTACCCACCGAATCGATGCTGTAAACTGTCAACGGAAGAATTTGTTCGAAAAAAGTAATTGGCACATAAATGTGTCCAAGAAAATTCCTTGGTGCCGCCTCAAGCGAACGCTGTATGTCGTTTGTAAAATATTCGTTTACACCGGGATACATAAAAACCATAGGACTATTATTGTCATAATCAGCTTGATTGCGGAATAACAACACACGTCCATTAGCCCCATCCCATCTTACAGGAAAACCTAATTCCCGTGCTGTTATAACCCTCATAGTTATTAAGTTATAGCCATCCGGCCCTGGCCGAGTCTGGCTTGCCGGTACTATCGCCCTTTGTATATTACGGGTTGCTATATGAAGCTCGTATACTTCACTTACCATAGCAGAAAGCTGGAATTCGTCAAACAATATTGTAACGCCGCTGGTTGTTCTGTAAAATGGCTGGCCTGCCACAGTTGTTGCAGCATAAAACCGCTCTGGATAGCGGCGCATCAAATCCGCTAGCATACTGTCTGCAAGAGGTACAATATTATTTGCCAGTGCCTGCTGCAGAGTAAGGTTTCTGCCTGTCCGCGGGCAGAAGTTAACGCTACGCACTAGAGTACGGGATATAACCGTTGTGATATAGGCCTCTATTACAATGGATACCATGTTGCCTGTTACGTAATATTCCAACTCCGCAAATGTTACGCTTCTTGCGCGGGCATTTCTTGCTTCGGTTATAATCGAGTCGATTACTGCATCTATACGATCATTTACCTCCGCGTAAGATGTGCCAAAAGCAGATGTTAGCATAGGTACGTAACCAAAAATATCTATACCGGTTACCCTCGGTGGTAAATTCCTTGTTGTTATCCAAGGTTCATCTGACTGTACAGGAAGCGAGTTTCCACCTGCATCTTCGCCTTGGGCAAATACTGATATGGGCGTAATAAGTAAGGAAATTATCAGTACAGCAAAAAGCAGTTTTTGAAAAATTTTTTTGCAGCCCATTGGCATCACCGCCTTCTTTTATTATGCGGACTCTTTTACTTCCTAAGTTAACCACTTTTTAGGAGGCAATGCAATTACAAAACCATTACAGTTTAGCCTTGAAATATATTTGTAATTGACCTTTGCGCAGTATACTTGATAATACAGATTTATATAACGCATATCATCAATATGGAGTTTGTATGTTTACACATGTACTAGCCAGATAATGACGCAACAATACCACATAAAGCAAGGTTTAACGGCAAAAACAACACTGGGAATAAATACCTATTTGGTTTATGTTTACACATGTTGTCGATTATTTACATTTATACATGTTTATGGTTTACCATTGCAATACATTACAATAATTATGGTAATCCACTTGTGGAGAATTATTGCGGTTTTCTAATGTCTTGGTTTAGGGTGCTGAAATAGGCATTTAATTTTACAATTTTTGCGAAAGAAAAGAACCCTTTACAAGACTGCTTTTTATGCTCTAGGAAATTGCTCTGTACGAAACACGCGGTGCGGGAAACGCTCGCTTTGCTCGCTGCACCTAATGCGGTGCGGGAAACGCTCGCTTTGCTCGCTGCACCTAATGCGGTGCGGGAAACGCTCGCTTTGCTCACTGCACCTAATGCGGTGCGGGAAACGCTTGCTTTGCTCGCTGCACCTAATGCGGTGCGGGAAACGTTCGCTTTGCTCACTGCACCTAATGCGGCGGAGCCGCTTTCTTACTTCGCTAACATATTTGGATAAGGCAGAATAACAAATAATTTTTTATTCCGACTTGTTTTTAGGATAAAAGTAGATCCATTACTCCACCAAACAAATGGTCTCGCAAATATAAACAGGCAAGTTGTCGACAACAACAAACCGCAAACCATTTACACATGTTTACGATTTTAACACACCAACATTGCCATAAACATTAACACATGTATATAGTTGACCTTTACACTTTGTTTATGATAATGTTGCCGAACATTGGACAAAACCTTGCAATTTTGTCGCATATTACATGATATCCCATATACTTGCCGTACATATGATATGCGCATATATATGGTTACTATCTTGTAAACTTAAAGCATTGGAAATTCGCAGAGATTTGCTCTGCTTACATATATACATTCACAACCACACAAACTACATTCACAAAAACAAAAAAGGAGAATCATCCATGAGAAAGAACATTTTTAGATTTTTAAGTTTGGCAATAGCAGCAGTAGTGTCGCTGAGCTTCTTAGTGCCAACAACAGAAGTACTAGCTAACACAGACTCTCGTTATGTCTTCTGGGTTGATGCAAGAATAAACGAAGATTCGATTACAGATCAAGATTCGTTTACGGTTACAGGCACAGATAATTCGTGGCTTGACCTATGGCTAAACATCGAATTTGCACTTTACAAAAATGGAACAAGAATTGATATACCTACATTTGATTGGGTCGGCGATAGCTTCCAACAAGTTGGTAGTACTAGCACAACGAACAACGAATCCAGTACTATCCTTACAGAAAGCGGAAACTATGCTATTCGCATCATTAACGTATGGAGCGAAACATATGAAGGAAATGGTAGTTTTCAATTTAATACAGGTCTAATTCCTATAGACTTTAATTATGATGAAAAAGACGGCGAGTTCTATGGTATATTGGATGTTACAGCAGACTATGTGCCAAACGACGAAGAAGACGCTGTGGAAGAAGTAGAAGAGGAAACAGAAGAAATAATAGCACCTCTTGCGCAAGCGGTCGACGGTATTATCTCAAATATAGAAGTTAATCTTTTCGGTCCGCACGGAAGAGTAGGAAACTATACAGTTACTCTTACAGATGTACTTGAGTTATATGCCACAGTAGAGTGGATGGACGAAGATCCTATTACTGTAATATCCATGGAGCCTAGCGGAACCATTACATTTAACCAAAGCTTGTCATTTGCTAACTGGTATATAAATGACACTATTGATATAGTAGACCGTAATATAGCAAGCGGAGTCTCCATTCCTATATCAGACTTCCCTGAAGGGTTTATGATCACACTCAAAACCGACCCTAATACAGGCAACGTAAGACTTGCCACCAGAAGTGACTTGGAAAGCCCGCCTGACAATTACGCACCTTTTTCTAACATAGTATTTGTACCTAATACAAATTACATTGACACAGGCGCAGGGCACACAGGCAGACTAGCCGACCATCAGATAGGTGGCACACCAACAACTTTCTTACCACCACCACAACCTGCTGAGGAGCCATCTGCGTTTGAGCCACCGATAGCTGACTCACAAGAAGTTGAGCCATATCCAATATACGAACCTATTGTTCCTATAGCATATGAGCCTATTGTTCCAATTACTGCTCCGATAGGAACCAAATATGTGTCGGCTCACATGTTAAACCAGCGCTCTGGCCCAGGTATGAATAACCGAGTTATGGGTGTGCTAAACCGCAACGATGCTGTAACCGTACTTGGCGAAACAGGTAATTGGGTCAATGTTAATACACGTCATGGCGAAGGTTATGTATTCAATCGTTATTTAACAGATGTAGTTCCTACTGCAGTACAGTCTGCACCTACTATTGTAGAAAATGTAACACCTTTTTCACCTTATAACATGTTTGTTGATGTGTCTTTCCTAAATATGCGTAGCGGCGCAGGTAACAATCATGGTGTAATTTCAGTATTGCCTCGTGGAACAGCAGTAACAGTTATCGGCGAAAGCCATGGATGGCGCAATGTTCAAACAGCACAGGGAGAAGGTTGGGTGTTCTATACATTCCTTACCCAAGAACGTCCTGTAGCATCAGCAGCATATATACCGTCAGATAATCTATCCGCACCCAATACCGCATTCCCACATACAATGTTTGTTTCTCCTTCGTTTTTAAATATGCGTAGCGGCCCTGCCAACGAGTATGGAATCGTTACCGTATTGCCACGCGGAACAGCCGTAACCGTTATCGGTGAAAACCGTGGATGGCGTAATGTCCAAACAGAGCAAGGTACCGGTTGGGTATTCTACACATTCCTCGTGCAAGAACATCCGCATGTTTTAGCTCCTACAACTCCAGCTACACCCGCAGTACCTCACACAATGTATGTTGGTGCCTTTTTCCTAAATATGCGCACCGGACCTGGTAACAATTATCGTATTATCACATCATTACCGCTTGCAACACCAGTAACAGTTATCGGCGAAAACCTCGGATGGCGTGAAATCCAGACAGAGCACGGTACAGGCTGGGTGTTTAATACATTCCTAGTAACCGAACGTGGAGCAATTTCACCAGCGACAGCTACGGCAAGACCTGTAACAGCAGCACCACGTACTACCGCACCGGCAGCAGATAGCAATGATAGTGGCGCGGCGGCAACCGCGGTTGATAGTCCATTCTTTGCACTTGTAACTGGTGTAGATAATTTGAACTTGCGCACCGGCCCTGCTTCAGGCAATGACCTTGTAGGCACCTTACCACGCGGTACCGTTGTTACAGTAGTAGCTAGTTCCGGCAACTGGTATCAAGTAGAGACACATCTTGGCAGTGGTTGGGTACACGGAAGGTATGTTACGTCAGATTTTTAATAACTAAATACCTTTCCTCGTTTTAAATCCTTGGTACGCATTATTATATTATACGTAAATTCAACGGCATATTAAGTACGCATCAAGGATTTTAAGCATGGAAAGGTATGAGCCAACAAAAAAATATAGAGCTGTTGCATAAATAAAGCATTCTATAGCGGGCGGTATAAGCCGTCCGCTATGGTGCAAGTTCATTATGCGACAGCCCTTTTTAATATGATTGAGAGAGGTATCTATGAAATTTAAAAATATCGCGTTTACAGTTATGTTTTTGCTTGTCGCGCTATATATAGCGGACAGTACGTACGCAGCATCAATTCAATACGAAAATAGCGAGCAAATTATCCATCCACACCAAATCTACATACCCAGAGTTGCGACTCTATTTGATGCCATAGGCGGTAATCCTGTGGGTGCTATCGCTCCGCAATATGTAACCATACTAAAGCAATATGATAATTGGATTCTCATACCAACATGGATAGGGGAAAAATGGATAGATACATCAGCACGGCTGCCACACAATGCCAGAATTATAGCCCTAACATTTGATGACGGGCCAGGCAGACATACGGATCGATTACTTGACGCGCTTTACGAACGCAACGTATCCGCAACATTTTTTGTACTTGGCAGCCGCGTAGAACGCTACCCTGATACAGCACGGCGAATAGTGGCGGAAGGGCATGAGATCGGAAACCACTCTTTTGGCCATCCTTCTTTAATACGCCTGTCTGCGGATAGTATACGCAGCGAACTTGTATGGACAAGCAACACCATTTACCAAACCACAGGCGTACGCCCATCAGTAATGCGCCCGCCATACGGAGCGCATAACCAAAGAGTACGCGACGTAGCAGCAGAACTTGGCTACCCTGTAATAATGTGGTCCGTAGATACCCGCGACTGGGAACGCCGCAATGTTAACGCCATAATGAGCCATATAGTAAGACCCGACGGCACTTTGCGCGTACGCCACGGCCACAACATTCTAATGCATGACATACATTCCACCACAGTAGACGCTGCCATTATAATGGTAGATTTATTGCTATCACATGGTTTTACGTTTGTTACTGTATCAGAGTTGTTAGAGTATAGAGTGGGTGAACCTATAGCTGGGCAGGTTTATAATTAATGCGAGAACAAAGCGCGCTTGCGCGCGCGTTTCGTACATAGCAATATTTTAGAGCAAAATAAAAATCAACTGGTGACCGTGAGTCACCAGTTGATTTTTATTTTCATGCTTGGTTGGTGAGGATAACCATTCTGCTGTTATTCATGCATGTGGATCAAAACTTTGAATATATAAAAAAGCTAAACATCCAAATTCCGTACTTGCGATGCAAACTCTTGTATAAACTCCCTGCGTGGTTCTACTTTATCTCCCATTAATTGGGTAAAAATTAAATCTGCGGCAATGGCATCGTCCAAGGTTACTTGCAACAGAATTCGCCTTTCCGGATCCATGGTGGTGTCCCATAATTGATCCGCGTCCATTTCGCCTAGGCCTTTGTAACGCTGAATCGGCTTTATTCCTTCGCGGCCTATTTCTGCCAGGATATTTTGCAGCTCTGTATCAGAATAAGCATAATACTCGCTTTTTCCCTTTTCTACTTTATATAGCGGTGGCTGGGCAATGTAAATATAGCCGCCACTGATGAGATCCGGCATAAAGCGGTACATAAAAGTTAGCATTAGCGTACGAATATGCGAGCCGTCTACGTCCGCGTCTGTCATTATAACAATTTTGTGATAGCGTAGCTTTGCTATGTCAAAATCTTCGTGAATACCCGTGCCAAAGGCAGTTATCATTGCCTTTATTTCCTCGTTACCTAATATTTTATCGAGCCGCGCCTTCTCTACATTCATAATCTTGCCACGTAGCGGCAAAATCGCCTGTGTTTGCGGCGAACGCGCTAGCTTGGCACTTCCACCCGCAGAGTCACCTTCTACCAAAAAAACCTCGCAAAGTTCGGGATTTTTTTCGGAACAGTCTGAAAGTTTGCCTGGTAGGCGGCCGCCTTCAAGTACCGACTTACGCTTAACCAATTCACGCGCTTTCCTTGCTGCTTCACGAGCACGCGCGGCTGTTAGACTATTCTCTATTATTATGCGGCCTATAGACGGATTTTCTTCCAAAAAATAGGCCAAATGTTCATTTAACACGCCTTCAACCGCAGTGCGTGCCTCGTCGTTATTTAATTTTACTTTTGTTTGGCTTTCAAACTGCGGGTCTTCTACCTTTATTGAGATAACTGCTGTCAAACCCTCTCTCACGTCTTCGCCGGAGAGGTTTTTTTCGTTGTCCTTTAGCAGTTTAAATTTGCGGCCATAATCGTTTACTGTTTTGGTTATACCTGAACGGAAGCCGGTTACATGCGTTCCACCGTCCGTTGTATTTATATTATTTACAAAGGCGTAGGTGTTTTCTTGATAGCTGTCTGTGTACTGCAAAGATATTTCTACCAATACATTTTCATGCATTGCCTCGCAGTAGAAAATCTCTTCTGTTAGGGCGTTTTTATTTTTGTTTATATGAGCCACAAACTCCTTAATCCCGCCATCGTATTTGTATGAACGGACGCGGCATGGCTCGGTACGTTCGTCAAAAAGGTCAATTTTCAAGCCTTTTGTAAGAAAAGTCGTCTCTTGTAGGCGTTGTTTTAGAGTATCAAAGTTGTATTCTAGTACCTCAAACATTTCCGGATCCGGTTTGAAGTGGATCAATGTACCACGCTCTGTAGTATCGCCTATTACAGCTATTTCGCTAGTTTTTTCTCCACGCGCAAATTTTATTTCATGAATTTTATTGCCGTCAAAAACCTGCACGTTAAGCCATTCAGAAAGCGCGTTTACAGCGGACGCACCAACACCGTGCAAGCCGCCGCTAGTTTTGTAACCGCCGCTACCAAATTTGCCCCCCGCATGAAGAGTCGTGAAAATAACCTCTACGGCAGGCAAGCCTGTTTGCGCTTGTATTCCCACAGGAATACCACGACCATTGTCGCGTACAGATATGCTGTTGTCTGGGTGTATACGTACTATTATTTCGTCGCAAGCGTCCATAAGTGCTTCATCAACACTGTTGTCGACTATTTCATACACAAGATGGTGTAATCCTTTGGCACAAGTTGAACCTACGTACATACCAGGGCGGAGCCGTACTGCTTCCAACCCTTCCAGTACTTGAATGTTTTCTGCTGAATATTCTGGATGTGACATTTATTATTGTCTCCTTAGTCTTCGTTATCGACGTTAAGTATTACTTATCATTCCATTTTTAACCTTAAAAACTTTGTAATCATGCATGCTTAGCAATATATCTTCAAGCCCGGTACATGTTACCAAGGTTTGTAAATTAGTAATCTGCTTTAGTAAGAAATGTTGACGGTTACCATCAAGCTCGGATAAAACATCATCCAGCAAAAGGACTGGAGCCTCCTTCGCAGATTGCTTAATAATCTCTATTTCTGCCAATTTTACAGACAATGCCGCTGTACGCTGTTGCCCTTGTGAGCCAAAAAACCGTGCCGAAATATCGTTTATGGAAAAATTTACATCGTCTTTATGAATACCTACCGTTGTAGTTGCCTGCGAAATATCGCGCCTGTGAGATTTTGTCAAGATATCCAGGTAATCTCCTGTAATGCTTGGTGCATAAGTCAACTCCAGCGTTTCTGTGCCTTGGGTAATATTCAAGTGAATTTCCCGGGCAATATCGTTTATTTTTTTAATGAAATTAGCACGCAGCCGCATTATCCTATTGCCGTAATTAGACAGCTGCTCGTCCCAAACACTCAAACTATCCTGCTCCGAAGAATCTTTTTGCAAAATTTTGAGCAGCGCGTTTCGCTGTTTTAGCGCACGATGATATTCTCTTAAGTCGCTATAATAAACAGGTGAAAGCTGGCATATTTCCATATCCATAAATCTGCGTCGCTCATACGGCCCCGCCTTTACAAGTCTCAAATCTTCCGGCGAAAACATAACTACCAAAAGCCGTCCAAACAATTCCTTCATATGTCTAACGGGAACGCGATTTACAGAAATTCCTTTTTTAGACTTACTACCTACCCGTTCGATATGCGCATCTAATGTAGAAGTATACCCATCTCGAAAAATATCAACCCGTACATGGGCGGCTGTTTTGTCAAACTGCACAAGTTCCTTGTCAGAAGCCGCGCGAAGCGATCGCCCAAAAGCACAAAAATAAACTGCTTCTAAAAAACTCGTTTTCCCCTGAGCATTCATGCCATGCAGTATATTAACACCGCTTGATAATTCCTGCCCAGTGATATCCAAATTACGAAAACCATTTGCTGAAATATTACTGACCCACATATTTTAACCTTCAATTCTGAAGCAACAAATTTTATTCTTGCTCTGGCCTCAGAGGCACTATCAAATACTTATAATCCGAACCTTCTTCCGTACCTCGCATAGTACACGGACTTAACTGTGTATTAAACTTTAGCACAATGCGCTCGTCTTCTACTGCCCGCAAGGCTTCTATAAAATATCGCGGATTGAAAGATATTTTTAGCTCCTTACCTTCCGTAGTACAAGGCACACCATCTTCTGTCTCGCCTCGTTCACTCCTAGAGCTTATAAGAAGGTCGTCATCACTAATTTCTATTTTAATAGGAAGCATTTTGTTTTCGGTAGCAACCAAGACGGCGCGCTCAAATGCATTTAGCAAATCTTCGCGGTTAACTTCCACTATGGTGGTAAAATCCTCATTAAAAATTTGGTCGTAACGAACAAAGTCGCCTTCAAGCAAATTGGAAATTAACGTAAAAGTTGACGTTTTAAAAATGACACGCTTATCTGTCAAATTAATTTTGACTTCTTCTTCGGTGTCAGACGGCAACATCCGACTAAGCTCCGCAAGCGACTTTGAAGGAACAACTGCCTTACAGTCTGTAAAATCGCCATTAAGTACAGTAGACTTATACGAAATACGGAACATGTCAATAGCAACCATTCTCATTGTGTTGTCTTTTATCTCAATTAGCTCACCGGTGAGTATAGGTTTACTTATATCGGTGGATACAGAAAAAATAGTTTGTCTGATCATATCCCGTAAAGCCAAAGAAGTAATCGCATACCCATCATTAATAGGTACAAGCTCCGCATCTGACATAATTGGGAAATCATCACCAGGTTGCCCAGCAATCATAAGCCGCGAACGTCCGCTCTTAACCTGTACACTATTTTTATCATCTACAGAAAGAGAAACTACTTCACCTGGCATCTTTCGTATAATGTCTGAAAAAAGCTTAGCATCCAAAGCAATCGAGCCTGGTGTTTCAATATTTGCCGCAATAGGTGCCGTGTCGATAGTAATTTCCAAATTGCTGGCAGTAAGCTTAAGGCCTGCATCTTCTGCGGTAAGCAACACGCACTCTAAAATAGGCGTCGTAGTACGAGCGGATACCGCGCGCACTGCAAGCCCTAACGCGTCTTGTAGTTGCTGTTTTTCACAAGTGAGGGTCATCTTCAAAAAACACTCCCTATTTATATATTATATTTATTTGTAGTAGCAGTAGTAGTAGGGCCTGTGGATACGTGGAAAAGCCCCAAAACCTAAGTAAATAGGCCAAAAACACTGTTGAAAAAAATGTAAAAATCCTGTGGAGAGAGGCAAAGGTTATCCATATCATCCACAAAAAAAATTTCCGAGTAAAGTTATAAACATTTATACACAATTTCTTCAACAAAGTTATGCACATGTTTGGGTTAACCTATTCACCACGAATCCGAATCTCCAGCTCGTCCAGCAATATACGCAATTTTTCTTCTTGTTCGAGTTCATGTGCTATTTTTTCGCAGGAATGGATTACGGTAGAATGGTCGCGGCCGCCAAAGAATTTGCCAACATCGGGAAGGGACTTGTCCATTATCTTGCGGCATAGGTACATAGCTATTTGGCGTGGGTATACTATGGATTGAGTGCGTTTTCGGCTGTTTAAGTCTTCTTGGGTTACTTTAAAATGGTCGGCTACTACTTTTTGGATATAGTCCATGGTTACTTCGGGCTTTTGGGCATTGATGAGTTGGTCTTTTAGGGCAGCCTGTGCTAGCTCGAGCGTGATTGTGGCACGAGTTAGATGCGCGTATGCTATTACTTTGTTTAGAGCACCTTCTAGGTCGCGGATGTTGGATACTATGTTACGGGTGATAAATTCTTTTACTTCTTGAGGTATATCTATTTGTTCGGAACGAAGTTTTTTCTCTAGGATGGCTGTACGCGTTTCGTAGTCGGGTAGGGTTATGTCTGCTGTAAGGCCAAATGCGAAACGTGATTTTAGGCGTTCTTCCAAGCCTACGAGGTCTTTTGGAGGCATATCACTTGTTAACACTATTTGCTTGTTTGCGTTGTAAAGGTCGTTGAAAGTATGGAACAATTCTTCTTGGGTTTCTGTTTTGCCTACTAGGAATTGTACGTCATCTATTAGAATTACATCGACATTGCGGTATTTGTTTTTGAACTGCATAGTGGTTTGTTCGCGAATTGCGGCGATAAATTCGTTTGTAAAAGCTTCTGATGAAATGTACATTATTTTTTTGTCGGGATAGTTTTCGAGACATTGGTTGCCTATGGCGTGTATTAGATGAGTTTTGCCAAGTCCTACGCCGCCATATAGGAATAGTGGGTTATATGTCTCGGATGTTCCAGGGTTTTCTGCAACGGCACAAGCGGCATTATATGCGAGATCGTTACATTTGCCTCGCACATATGTATCAAAAATGTATTTTGGACGGAGATTGGTTTTTTCGTAATCAGCAAATGTTGATGAAGCGTTTTGGTAATTAGCCAAGTCTTCTTCGGATACGATGCGTATTTCTAAGTCGTCATTTTTTGCCGCATTGCGTGCGCAGCGCGTTATTTCATGAAAATAACGTTGCTGCAGAGTAGGCTTAAAAAAGTCGTTACGGGTCATTATAGTGAAGGTATCGTTTATATATGACACGGGCAGGCAGGATGCTATCATCGAGTCGAAGACAACTTGCGTCATCGATTTCTCCAGCAATTCAAGGGTTTTTTCCCATAAAAGATTGATATCCACTGTGTTCCTCCAAGTTAGTTGAAGTTATCCACAGAGTTATCAACAGCCTGTGTATAACATGATTTTTGATATAACTAATATATCAAAAAGGCTGTGCAGAAGCAAGCAGTTATGCACAGGTTTTAAACACAATTTTAACAAGGTTGTTAACATGACCTTTTGCAAACAAATAGCCGTGGAAAAACTAAACAAAACTTGACGTATATAGTAGGAATGAATATAATGCCTAGGCAAAAGTCAATATGACATAGCCATATAAGTGTAAAGAAAACCACTTCACACTTGATATGAGGGGCAAACGCGAATGTAAGCGTTCGCGCTTAACCCATAAGAGACAAAAATGTCGGACATTAAAGTTGCAAAAGCAACTGGTAATTGTCGGAATTTAGAAGGAGGTATATTATGAAAAGGACGTATCAGCCAAAGAAAAGGCAGCGCAGCAAAGAGCACGGTTTTCGTAAGCGCATGAGCACAACAAACGGGCGCAAAGTTTTGAAAAGAAGACGCCAAAGAGGCAGACATGTGCTGTCTGCATAAGCAGAGGTTGGAGTCGCTTAAAAAAAGGCAGGACTTTCAACGAGTTTATAGCCAGGGTAAGTACGTTGCGGATAGTTTATTTGTGGCATACGCCCTGGCAAATGATTTACAAAAGAATAGGCTTGGCCTGACCGTAAGCAAGAAAGTTGGTTGTGCCGTTGTGCGCAACCGTGTAAAAAGATGGCTAAAGGAAAGTTTTCGCGCAAAAATTGGACAGGCCTGTGGTTATGATTTTGTTTTTATAGCTCGCGCACCATCCGGGCTGCTTGCAGGACGTGGTGCGTATGCCGAAGTAAGTAATTCCATAGGCGGCCTGTTTGGGAGACTTGGCAGGAAGACAGGATTTAAAGTTTAAAAAACGATATGGCAAGCAGGCCAATGTTTAAAGTTTGAAAAACGATATGGCAAGCAAACCAATGTTTAAAGTTTGAAAAACGATATGGCAAGCAAGCCAATGTTTAAAGTTTGAAATAAATACCAACAGGAAAACAAGATTTAAGTTTTGAATTGAGCGTCACAGTAGGAGACGTGTTAAAAACGTGAAAAGACATGCGAGGGCATTTTTTTTAATCCCGGTAAGATTTTACAGGAAGTTTATTTCACCGCTGATTGGCCCCAATTGTAGGTTTTACCCAACCTGCTCGGTATATATGATAGAAGCGGTGGAGCGGCATGGTATTTTTCGAGGTTTTTGTTTGGGGGTTTGGCGGATAATGCGTTGCCATCCGTTTACCAGAGGCGGGTACGACCCCGTCCCATAGCTATGTCTAGGAAGAAATAACTCTTCATGACCTCTGGCCTATAAATTAGGAGGAAGTATATTGAGCGATTTTGTTTTTGTTGCGTCACGGCTGGTAGAGCCGCGGCCGGGATGGTTTGTCGGACCCATTGCTAATGTGTTTGGGTATGTTATTGATTTTTTGTTTAATCTCGTTTACAGCATAGGACCGGCACATTCTTTGGGTATTACCATTATTATTATGACAATTATTTTCCGCGCTCTTATGATGCCTATGACCATTAAAGCGCAGAAATCTATGATGAAAATGCGGGAGATAAAACCCGAGCTTGATAAAATTCAAGCGAAATACGGCAAGACCAAGGATCCCGAAAAGCTGAGGAAAATGAACCAAGAGAGGTCTGCGTTGATGGCAAAGCACGATGCTAACCCGATAAAGGGTTGTTTTCCGTTGCTTTTGCAGATGCCGTTGTTCATAGGTCTTAATTTTATTATGCGGCAGGCATTTTTGTATATCGGACGGCTGAGAGACTTGTACTACCAAATTTCCGAGACAATTATCAGCTATCCGAATCATTTGAATGTGCTTATTCCCGAACGCACGGCAGGTGTACAGGCAGCTTTTGACGCGCGCGAGCTTATTCCGCCGGCTATGATGGAAAACGCGGCAGTGGCCGAGAACTTAGTAGTCAACCACGGCATGTCGTTGGAGCAGGCCCGGGAGCAAGCGGGTGATTTTATTCATTTTAGCTCTCCGGAAGATCTTTCTCGTGTTATCCACCGTTTTACACCAGAAAACTGGGAATGGCTTAGTACGCAAATACCGGCATCGTACTGGAATGTAATCGCAAACCTAAACGAGCACCGTAACGCAATAGAGACATTTTTTGGATTGAGTATGATCGAATCCAGTTTTATTGATACAAGCAGCGTTGCCAATTTCTTTGGCAGCATATTTAGATGGCCGAGTATTTTAATACCGATATTGGTTGGTGTTACAATGCTTATGTCGTCTTGGCTAATGCAATTGCGCACAAACGACCCAAATGCCGACGAGAGAGTTAAACTGCAAATGAAAATGATGCTTATCTTCATGCCTATTATGATGGCGGCCATAACATTTGGTTTGCCTGCGGGTGTAGGTCTGTTCTGGATAACATCGCAGGTATTCCAGATTGTGCAAGACTTGATTTTGAACAAGAGAGCGGGCATTCCGCTTGTACTACCGTTTGCAAAAAAGGAGGAATAGTCGGCGATGGATATAATTGAAAAAATTGCAAAAACAGTGGAGCTAGCTACCGAAGAGGCACTAAAAGCCCTTGGAGTTACTAAGGACGAAGTGGAAATACAAGTACTGGACGAAGGCTCCAAAGGCGGACTTTTTGGCATAGGTGCAAAACCTGCGCGTGTAAAAGTTACCCGCAAGGCCGACCCTGAAAAAATGGTAAAAAGTTTCCTACGTGAAGTACTACTTTCCATGGGATTGCGTACAGATATCGAAACCAAGCTGAAAGATAAGCGGATATACGTTAACTTTATTGGAGAGAGCATGGGTATTCTTATCGGCAAGCGTGGGCAAACACTGGATTCTTTGCAATATTTGACTAATTTGGTGATTAATGGCAAGGGTATTAGAGATATTAATGTTATCTTGGATACGGGTAATTATCGCAAACGCCGTAAGGATACGTTGGAGTCGCTAGCGCGCAATATCGCGCGTAAAGTGCGCGATAAGCGGCAAAATGTTAAGTTAGAGCCAATGAGCCGTTTCGAGCGACATATAATACACACCACATTGCAGAACGAGCGTAATGTACGTACCTACAGCGAGGGCAACGAGCCGCATAGGTATGTTGTGGTTGCCGCGGGCAACAAGCGTAATGACGGGTAAAGATTTTAACAACGATATAATAGCAGCAATCGCCACAGCCCCGGGTCACGGGGCTATTGGCATTGTACGGATGTCTGGCAGTGGTGTAGTGGAGCTACTCAAGCAAATTTTTCGTGTGTGTGGCGATAGTATTAGCTCACACCCGACTGTAAATAATGCCGCTACCCCTGTAGGGGTGGCAACCTCTCAAACTGGGACATTCGAAAGCCACCGTATGTACTACGGCAAAATAATAGGTGCGGGTGGAGAAATTATCGATGAGGTAATGGTATGCCCAATGCTTGCGCCACGCTCCTATACAAAAGAAGATACTGTAGAAATTTATGCCCATGGTGGCATAGTTGTTTTGCGCGGCGTATTGGAAACAACGCTTTGCGCGGGCGCGCGGCTTGCCGAACCTGGCGAGTTTACAAAGCGTGCCTTTTTAAATGGGCGCGTTAACTTAACACAGGCAGAAGCGGTTATGGACTTAATAAGTGCGGGTTCCAACGCGGCAAGGCGCGCCGGACTGCGGCAGCTGGGCGGCGGGCTTTCGCGGCGTGTTGCTGCAGTGCGGGATGTAATTTTGTCGTGGCTTGCGCACATTGAGCTTAGTATCGATTACCCCGAGCATGAGGAAGAGGCAAAAACAACGGCACAAATTTTATCAGAAGGCGGCCATATTATTGCCGATATGGATGCGTTGTATAAAACTGCCGCCGTGGGGCGAATGCTGCGAGACGGTATAAAAACGGCGATAGTAGGGCGCCCTAACGCAGGCAAGTCTACACTGCTAAATGCGATTTTGAGTGAAGATAGGGCTATTGTGCATGAAATGCCCGGTACAACGCGGGATGTTTTGACAGAGCGCGTTGTTGTGGGTGGCGTTCCTCTGGTGCTGATGGATACCGCGGGTATACGTGATACGGAAGACCCTGTAGAGAAAATTGGCGTAGAAAAAACGCTTAAAGCTGCGGAAGACGCGGAACTTGTGCTTTATGTAGTGGATAAAAGCGCCGGATTTACCGCGGAAGACAGCGATATGATTACCCGGCTTGCAAGCAAACCGTTGGTGGTATTGCTTAACAAATGCGATTTGGCAGCCGGGCAAAATTCTACTGTGGACGAAATACAGCAGACTTTGAGACAGGTGCAGAAGATTTGTTTAGAAAATGAAACCCCCACTTGTGAAATTCAACTAGTGACTCACAGTCACCAGTTGGAAATATCCGCCCAAACGGGGTTGGGGATGGACGCGCTGTATGAGCGGATACATGAGATATTTCTGACAGGCATAAGCAGTACGACGGCAGATGTAGATATAATAACTCGCGAGCGGCATCGTGTGCTGCTGGAACAAGCAATTTCCCATGTAAAAAACGCTATGCGGGAAATAGCCTGCGGTGTGCCGGAAGACCTTGTATCCGTAAACTTGCGTGCGGCGTATTTGGCACTGGGAGAAGTGTTGGGTGTGGAAGTTGCCGACGACGTGTTGGATAGAATTTTTGCGGAGTTTTGTGTAGGGAAGTAAAGATGTAAAAAACCACTTCACTCTTGATTGAGGGCCAATTGTGAATACAAGCATTCGCGTTTGACCCATGGGAGGCAAAGATGACCCATATAACAATAATAGGCGCAGGCCATGCAGGTTGCGAAGCAGCATTTGCCGCCGCAGCTCTTGGCCATCGTGTTACTTTGTTTGCTCTAAGCTTAGATAGTATTGCGCTCATGCCCTGCAACCCCTGCATAGGCGGCAGCGCAAAAGGCCACCTCGTTCGCGAAATAGATGCATTGGGTGGGCGTATGGGACGCGCTATAGACGCGACGTTCATCCAAAGCCGGATGCTTAACGCAAGCAAAGGCCCGGCAGTGTATTCCCTTCGCGCACAGGCAGACAAACGGAAGTACATGACTTACATGAAGCAAGCCCTTGAAGCAGAGCCTAATATCTCCTTGCGTGAGGGCGAGGTAGTGGATATTCTAACAGAAGACAACAAGGTAGCAGGCGTGCTTACAGAATCGGGTATGACATACCAATGTGACGCGATAGTAGTATGTACCGGAACGTATCTTAACGCGCGCTGTTTGTATGGCGAAACCGTTACGTACACAGGCCCAAATGGCTTACGGGCTTCCACCAATCTTAGTACGAGTTTGCGGAAGCTAGGGTTTAACCTGCAGCGGTTCAAAACGGGTACACCGGCGCGGGTGCACCGCCGCAGTATTGATTTCTCTCAAATGGCGATACAACCGGGGGACGACAAACTCGTACCCTTCTCATTCGAGACCGATCCCGCGGCTATTGTTCGCGAACAAGAGCCGTGCCATCTCACATATACAAATCCTGATACTCACGAAATAATTCGCGAATCCATTCATCGTTCGGCAATGTACAGTGGGCTTATTACCGCTACGGGAACGCGCTACTGCCCTTCTATCGAGGATAAAATCGTACGTTTCGCGGATAAGGATAGGCACCCCGTGTTCATAGAACCGGAAGGACTCGACACAGATGAAATGTACGTGCAGGGTATGAGCAGCGCGTTGCCGGAAGAAGTGCAGGAAGCGGTATATCGCAGCATCCCCGGTCTTGAGAACTGCGAAATAATGCGTCCCGCGTACGCGATAGAATACGACTGTGTGGACGCGACTCAGCTGACACTGGGGCTGGAGGCTAAGCATATAAGCGGCCTGTTTTTCGCGGGCCAGATAAACGGCAGCTCCGGTTACGAGGAAGCCGCCGCTCAAGGCTTGGTAGCGGGTATAAACGCCGGAGGCGGAAAGATAACAATAGACCGTTCGGATGGCTATATTGGCGTATTAATAGACGACCTCGTAACAAAGGGCACAAAAGAGCCGTACCGCATGATGACATCACGCTCGGAGTATCGTTTACTGCTGCGCCAAGACAACGCAGATTTGCGCCTGACAGAAAAGGCCTACCACGCAGGTACAATAGTTAAAACGCGATACGATATGTTCTTGCAAAAATCCCTTGCTATAGAAGAAGAAATCAAGCGGTTGTCAAATATTTCCCTTAGTCCAAAAGCGGTAAACGGCATGCTTGCGAAAAAGGGAAGCACACAACTTGCGTCCGGCGCGAAGTTAACCGACTTGATCAAACGCCCGGAGATAACCTATTACGACATACTTCCATTTATAGAGCCCGCGCAAAAGCCCCAAGATATGCCAGCATATATTTGGGACGCGGTGCTAGAGCAAGTAAATATCCAAATAAAATACGAGGGCTATATTTCAATCCAACTTGCACAGGCTGCCGCGTTTCGCAAAATGGAGAGCCGCCCCTTGCCGCAGGATATCGATTACGATAGTATAAAAGGCCTGCGTATAGAAGCGCGCCAAAAACTAAATGCCCTGCGTCCTGTTAGTTTTGGACAGGCTTCCCGTGTGACAGGGGTATCACCTGCGGATTTGAGTATACTTATGGTATATTTGAAGCGATAGTAAGTTGTCTACAGGGTCGCAATTTGACTAAGACGCATATATTAAAGGGAAAGGAGCCTATGGGATTTTTCCTAACCCTTGTGTGTACATAGTGAACATTGTTCACGAGTGGGGTAATTATATTTAGCCCTGCAAAATAAGGAGGAGTCCCCCTTGATTTCCCAATTCCCATTTATGAAAACAAAACTGCCTATACCATATGTTAGCATGGAATATGACCAAGACAGACAAATAATCTCGCGTTTTTTCGATGCGGTACGCGCAAATTCGGAAGATGCTTGGGCATTTGTAAGCCATATATATTCTTCAAATTTGGACTTGCAGGAGTTGCGTGAGCTGCTGGATTCCGGTGTGCAGCATGTAAAAATGGTCACATATGTAAATGTTTCCAAGCATTGCCAAACTCGCAGCGTGTATGTAAACGATAAAAAACGAAAAGTGCGCAAGCTGCTACACATTCATATGGTAAAACAGCCCGACCATAATGGAAAGTGGAAAATATTTAGAGTGGAGCAAGAAGAATGCGCACGCATATAACAATTAGAAACTGGGCAGAGCCGAGAAATATAAAAATAACTGATAAGCAGCTCTCGCTCCTTTTCCAGCACCAAAACAAGGTGCTTGAAACCAACAAGCAAATTAACCTGACCGCCATAACAGATCCAACAGAATTTGCTGTAAAGCATATAATCGATAGCTTATCACTTCTACCGTACATCCCAGAAAATGCCCAAATAGCAGACATAGGCACTGGTGCGGGATTCCCTGGGGTGGTACTGGCGATAATGCGGCCCGACATTCACGTAACCCTAATAGATTCGTTACGCAAGCGAATCTTTTTTTTACAGAAAACAGTGGACGAGCTTGCCTTGCCCAACGTGACCTGTATCCACACCCGCGCAGAAGATCTCGCACGTAGCGGCACAGCTTTTGATATATGTGTAGCCCGTGCCGTGGCAAGTATGGATAAACTTGCTAAGTGGATTATGCCAATAACAAAACAGGGCGGCACTTTTCTTGCAATGAAAGGCCCCAACGTGTTAGAAGAGTTGGAAAAAGCAAAGCCCGCCATAGCAAAGCAGGGCGGGCATGTAAAATCTGTAGATACGGTTGAGATTTCAAATGAAATAAAACACAGTATAATCGTTATAGAGGCTTAAAACTAGATTACTCAACCCAAGTAACTTTATCTTCTTCATATTTGCCGCGCGGCTTGGGGAACTCGTCCTTTTCACCGATGGCAATTATGCAAAACGGAACTTCATCCTTAGGGATGTCAAGTGCGTCGTAAAAAGCCGCAAGCGTTGCTTTACGCGGATAAATGCCGCACCAGCAAGACCCAAAGCCCATATATTCCGCCTGAATAAGGATATTTTCGGTAGCGGCGCCGCAATCCTGCGGATAAAATCCATTGGGCAGTCCGTCATTCACATTTTCCTGTACTTTTGGCAGTGCCACAACGACAATAGCGAGCTGTGCTGTTTTAAGCATTTTTCCATGGTTGTGAATGCTAACCAGTTTATCCAGCATCTCTCTATTGGTGATGGCAATAAACCGCCAAGGCCGTGTATTGCACGCAGAAGGTGCCAGCATAGCGGCTTCTAGCAGCAGTCGAACTTGTTCCTTTGTAACGGGCGTATCTTTAAATTTGCGCGTACTGCGCCGTGTTTGAATGTGTTCGAGAATCATAAACGTCTCTCCTGTCGTTTTAACAATTAATCATTTTGGCAATAATACCATAAAATGGACAAGAATGAAAGTGTACAAATATAGACAAAGTCTGCGTATTGGTATACAATTCTCCAAGTATATCAAATAAAAACGGGCTGCAAACTGGAGGTAGAACCCAATGAAAAAAACAAGATACGTAATTTTAGTAACAATAGCCGTGCTAATGCTGGGCCTTAGTGCATGTGGTATGCTTGGGCTTGGTGGCGAAAATGAGACTCTTCCTGTGGAAGAAGCCAACCTTGAGCCCACTCCCGAGCCAACGCCGGAGCCTACACCGGAGCCGAGCCCAGACGTTGAACCGAACCCGGTACAAGAGCTCCCACCTATAGAGGAGACCGCGTTTGCCGGTATATTTGTTTTAGAAGGTCATGAATCCGCAGGTATATACTTGGCATTTGACAATAACAATATGTTTAACCTCACGTACTCATATGTGGCAATGGGGATTGATGGCAACGGATTTATAATAATTGGTGGCACCTATCTAATTAACCCAGATGAGAGGGCTGTGGAGCTATACTTTGCGGAGCACCCTTTGGAAAACGCGGTAGTATCACTTGCAGACTTCTTCCTTGGGGATATATCCATCCACAGTTTGCTTACAGACCGCGAGTCTGCCGCCGTTATAAACGAGATAGCGCAGGAGATGTTAATGGAATTGCGTGAAGAGTTTGAGGGTATGCGCCTTTATGTCGAATACGACTTTGATAGGCTATATTCCGCGGACGGTGAAGAAGTTTTTGTAAGATTCCAAGGATAATATAATGATACGTTTGCAAAAATTACTTTCCGCCGCAGGAGTAACTTCCCGTAGGAAGGCGGAAGAAATGATAGAAGCCGGACGCGTAAGTGTAAACGGTAAAACTGCAAAACTTGGCACAAAGGCGGATCCTGCGGCTGATGTTATAGAAGTAGATGGGTGTCCGATAGAACGCGCCAAGGAAAAAGTGTATATAATGCTGCATAAGCCGGAAGGGGTCGTTACTACAGTAACCGACCCCTTTGGCCGCCCTACGGTAATGGATCTCATACCCAATGATACGAGGTTGTTTCCCGTAGGTAGACTTGACGCGGACACATCAGGTTTAATGTTAATGACTAACGATGGTGACTGGGCGCAAAAAATTGCGCACCCAAAGCACGAAATTAAAAAAACATATGTTGCTGTGGTAAAAGGCAGCCCCACGGTAGAAGCTTTACGTAACTTCCGTAGGGGAGTAGTAATTGATGGAAAAAAAACATCCCCTGCTCAAATAAAATTGTTGGAAAAACTGCCGACAAAAGATTCTAAGCTGCTGATTACGATACACGAAGGCCGTAACCGTCAAGTAAGAAATATGTGTGAAGCAATAGGTCATAAGGTAGTTAGCTTAAAGCGTGTAGAGGTGGGCGGTTTGCTTTTGGATAATTTACAAAAAGGAAAATGGAGACACTTATCGCCTAAGGAAGTGAAAAGTGTAAAGAGGCCATAAACTTATCGCAAACATAAAATTTTTGCCCGTTATCCTTCCATGGGGGAATTACGGGCTTTTATTATTTTAGACCGTAAACCTTAGTGGCAATGCGCGCAAACATAAGGAAAAACCCAGTGTTTATTGCAATAAATAACAAATATATGATATAATTTTTATAAAACATAATCCTAACAAATTGATAAAAAAATTAGTTTTCTGAAAAGTTATCCTTATGCGTAACTTATACATAAGATGAAGTAAACAGAAAACATGACGATATTTTAGTTCACAAAAATTCCTCGGGAGTCCATTTTTCGGAAATTTTTGTTTGGGTCTGTAGAGACCGCCCTGAAGGTGAACATTATGATTTTAAATAGACGAACCGCTAATAGTATAATAGCAGTGGCAATGGCCTTTGTATTGCTTTTAACCACAACTCTCTCGGTTGTATTCTTAGGGGGTGGGGACACACGCGTAATTGTTAACGCTGTAGGTAGTGTTGTCTTCCCTGGCGGGCCTGTTCAGTTGTCTGCTGCGCAAACGCAGCATGATTTTGGGCTTCCCGCAATAGAAAGAATACGCGGAGATGTGTTTATTCAGCATGTGCAAATGGATGGTGCGCGTGGTGTTTTGAACGAGGGCGATCTTGTTCAAACCGGAGCTACAGGTGCTATGCATCTGGCATTTTCTGGTGCAAGCGTTGTAATTGCTCCTAATTCTAAAGTAGAGCTGTCTAGGGTAGTTTCCCAAAATGGCGCGCTTGATGTTGAACTCAATCTTCTTGACGGCAGTATGTTTGCTGATGTATACCAACCTCTTGAAAATGGCGAGCGTTTTTATCTGCGTACGCCCGCATCTGTTGTTGAAGTGCTTGGCACATCGGTTCACATTAGTCATGATGCTGTTACAGGTATAAGCGAAGTGGGATTGCTTAAAGGTTCCATAGCTGTTACTTGCTTGGAAAGCGGACAAACTGCATCGCATATTGTGCTTTATGGAGAAAGTGGCTTGCTTGTACGTGTGTCTGAGTGCGGTGGTTTTGACGTGCTTGAGACCTCTGTACTTGTACTGGAAAATATTCCAGCGGCGCAGCTAGCTTATGTACTACCTAATAGCAGCGAGTTAATAGAGTCCCTCATTAATGATATAATGCAAGTGACTATACAGCAAAACGAAAACGCGGAAGTTGCTGTTGGACCGGAGATATTTCCGTCCGACTTTTGGAACGCCGTAGTAAGCGAACCTGTACATCAGCAAGAACAGGAGCCAGCACACCGGCCTGACTCCGTGCCGGTACAAAATTTGGAACCTGAAATCGAGCCTGAGACTGGTTTAACTCAGGAAGTCCCAATGTTAACGGAGCCTGATGTTGGCGGAGTCTCGGACAACGATGGTAGTGACGGTGGAGAGCCTAGCGGTGATATTGCCTATAATAATGGTATAGGCAACAGCGAAGATACTACTGATAATAATGACAGTATCGGTGGCGATTCAGGTAATAATAGCGATGTGGCTCCTGGTAATAGTGACGGAGACAATACCGGCAATGGAAATGATAACAACGGCGGAACCGACCCCGGCAATGGAAGCGACAACAACGGCGGAACCGACCCCGGCAGTGGAAGCGACAACAACGGCGGAACAGGCCCCGGCAGTGGAAGCGACAACAACGGTGGAACCGGCCCCGGTAGTGGAAGCGACAACAATGGTGGAACCGGCCCGGATAACGGTAATAATGGTTCGAATCTATGCGAAAACTGTCGTGCACACCCATGCGAATGCCCGATCTTATGCGAAAACTGTCATGCCTACCCATGCGAATGCTTAGTTCTATGCGAAAACTGTCATGCCTACCAATGTGAATGTCTGGTCCTATGCGAAAGCTGCCACGCCTACCCATGCGAATGCTTAGCCCTATGCGAAAACTGTCACGCCTACCCATGCGAATGTTTAGCCCTATGCGAAAACTGCCACGCATATCCATGCGAATGCCCGTCATTATGTGAAAACTGCCACGCATATCCATGCGAATGCTTAGCCCTATGCGAAAGCTGCCACGCCTACCCATGCGAATGCGGTGAGGGCGGCGGTATAATTCCTAATCCTGATCGTAGGTTGTTGACATCGTACGAATACAACATCTCTTATAGAATTTTACCAACCCATGGCAATCGAATTTTCCGCAGTATAATTCTTGAAAACACAAGTGAAAGAATACTTCATGAATGGGAGATGGAGTTTGATATTTCTGCAGGCCATACGATAAGGGTTATCGCTTTGGATGGTATACCTGTGCATGTTCAACATGAAGGTACTCGTGTAGTTATTTCTGCTACCAGAGATTTACAGCCTAATGAGAGTGTGGATATTATAGTAGAAGCTATTCGTATGCAAGGAAATGTATTTGCGCTGCAATTAACTGGCTTTAGTATGTATTCTATAAAATGTAGCAAACTGCTGCAGCCTATACCGGAGCCTATCGAAGAGTTGATAACATATTTGCTTCAACTTGCCGAGCGTCCCGGTGATATGCTGGTAGCAATTGTGGATATTTTGTCCGCGCTTATAGACTTTGCTAACGAACATAGAAGCGGAGACTTGATGGGGCTGCTTCTTGAAATTGACAATTTGTTAGAACAAATAATGCCGGACGGCGCAGACCCAGACTCCAGCGGAGCAAGACTTATCTACAATATCAAATATCTCATCGAGATTTTAACACCGGCATTGCCGCAAGAGCCGGGTGAAAAAATCGAATGCGAATATCCGTATGAAGTCGAGTGCGAACAGCCATACGAAGTCGAATGCGAGCATCCATACGAACAAGAATGCTATCCTGTGGAAGTGCTTCCGCCATGCACCTCGGATCGTGAAGATGTTGTAGACGATAATCTGATATACACTCCTGACTATGGCAACAACACAGATATCGGTTGCCCCCCATATATTCCAGAATGTGAATATATAACAATACCTGACCCTCCATACACTCCGGAATGTGACGGCCTAATAATAGGTGACCCACCATACTATACACCGGGGTACCACGAGCGCGATTACACAACGGATGATACCAATGACGTAGTTATATCCGAAAACACATCCGACGATACTGCAGCAACAGAAATAACAGAAGTTATGAAGGATCACTCCGACGAAATGGTAGTGAAGGAAGAAGAGGATATAACAGGGTTTAATTGACTATACATTCTTTCAAAAACAGTTATGCGTTAAAGTTCTTCAGAAGCTGTAATATAAAGCGCGTTAAAATGTTTTGAAATCAGGAAATATTTAAATGCGTAGCAACATATGATTAAAATTTCCGTAGAAGTCTATTGTTTTGTCATAAATTAATAAATGAGATGTTTCATAAGGCATTTAATTATGTTAAAATGCTTTATGAAGTATCTCTATTTTTTATCCAAAAGAAGGTGCAACCTATGCAAACCAATACAAAACTATATGCGGCTTTTTCTTGTGATAAGGGGGATCTTCGCCCTTCTAACGATGACAGAGTACTTGTAAAAAAGTATCAAGTCTCGGGAGAAGAGTGGGGGATGTTTTTAGTTGCGGATGGCATGGGTAGCAATATGCTTGGTAGCGAAGCCGCCGGGATTATTGTTGACCACCTGTCTCGCTGGTGGGACAATGACCTTGCGCAAATTCTCTCCCTTTCTTTTGAGGTAAAGTATTGCCTCGAAAGTTTGGACAATACAATAAAAAAGGCAAACCGTAAAGTAGCTAAGTTGCAGTCTGACAAAGTAGCAGGCTCAACTCTATCACTTGTTTTGATAGTAGGCCAGGAGTATGTAATAAGGCATGTGGGAGACAGTAGAATTTATTCAATTGGCCTAAATTACGGTATAAGGCAACTAACGCAAGACCATACTTATGTGGCCGCAAAAATAAAAGAAGGCTTACTTACCGCGCAAGAAGCAAAAAATCATCCAAAGCGGAATATATTGACAAAATGCATCGGCACAAAAAATACGCCGGATATGTTTAAATATGAGGGCAAGCTTGCCCCAAATGAATATTTGTTACTATGTTCGGATGGGTTTTACAAAGCAGCATCAGAAGAAGCCATTATACACACGGTATTTAATCCAACTCTTTCGTTAGAAAAAAAAGTAGGAGCACTGCGTAGCAGTATTGCAACCGGCTCCGCTAGTGATAATGTATCCATAATTTTGGTTCATGTGGCAGAAGCTTAAGATGGGCTAAAGAGCAAAGCCCTTACGGTATTTAAGCAAGAAAGAAGAGTGCGACTAAATGGATAAAAGCAAATATGCAAGCAATGTAAGAGGATACATCCCGCATATATTTCACGAAAAAGGTTTTACGGATATTGTATGCCTGTCCCCGTCGAGCATAGGGGTTAGTTGTGTATACAAAGTTATGCGGCCGGGCGTGGGAGAATGGATTGTCAAACGTGTGGAAAAGGAATACACCCTTTTGTACAAGGCGGAAAAGAATATTCTTACAACGTTGCGGCATGACTTTTTGCCAATTGTTTTTGATGTGTTTGAAGATGCGGCGGCTCTTTATATTGCAATGGAGTACCTGCCGGGTGAAAGCCTGCGACAGCTAATATTGAGCGAAAGAGTAACCACAGAGGCGGATGCGCGGAAATATTTTGTCCAATTATGCGAACTTTTCGAATATTTGCATAGTAAAGGTGTTGTGCACAAGGACTGCAAACCTTCCAATATTATGCTTAGTGATAATAACAATGTTTACCTGATAGATTTTGGCATTTCCAAATCCGCAGAGTTTAATCCTGCGGGCCGGACTGTAAAATATGCATCTCCAGAGCAAATAAAAAACCCCAGTATTTCTGACCCGAGGACGGATATATATTCGCTGGGGGCAACAATGTATAGTTTGCTTACAAAGGAAATCCCGAGCCGCAGCGGGTTTGATACAGCCTATGCTGTAGAAAAATTACGAAAAAGAGTTGATATATCCAAACGCTTTAGAGAGATTATTTTAAAATGTATGGCAAAAGACCCAAACGAAAGATACCAGACTGTGGGTGAAGTTAGAAGCGCGCTTCTGAAAAAGGACTGGGTTTGGAAAGCCAGTATTGCGATGTTTGCTATGTTGTTTTTTACGGTTATAACTTTTTTCGGTGTTCGTACATGGATAGGAGAAATAACAGAGAGGCTTATCCCACGAGGCGACGAAATGAGAGTTGCAAGCAACTATCAAAACGCCGCGTCTCATTACCATAATTATATACAGCGCAGGCCTATTTCGCCGCTTGGGTACGAGCGGTATAGGCGTTTGCTTATACACAGGGGCCAGTATAGCCAAAGTATTGAAATGTTTAATGCGAACGAGGCCGCGCTTTTCCAAGAATTTATGGAATTAGATACCGAATATATGCATACATGGAGTGAGGCCGTTAGCCGCACATTGCAGCATTATTATTCTCGAAGAAACTGGAGTAGGCTACTTGAGTTGTTAGAAAACCCTAATGTCCAAGTAGTTGTAATTGAATATCAAGACATTGCAATGCGAGGGCAAGTATTTAGGCAGTTGGGGGATTGGAGCAGCGCGCTCTTGCTGTATCTCGAGTTGCTTGAGTATAATTGGGAAGACTACGTGCCAAGATCTACACATGTACAAAACTTACTTGCGGGTGCATTTGTTGCAAGTCAGGTAGGGGCTGACCATTACAACTTTTTGACACAAGCATACGCGATCAATAATAGCACCGCTGTGGCACACCATATATCTGACTTGATACATGACTATTACATGCGGCGTGCGTTAAGCTATCATAATAATAACGAATTTGAAAATGTCGTGAATGTAATTGCAGATGTGCTGCAAGGGTATCCTTTGTTCTCAGACAGTTTTGACCTACTGTATTTGCGGGCGGTGGCAATGAGTTGGCTACTGCTGCAGGGCGAAGATGTTGCAAGGTTTGAGGAATATACAGCGGCAGCAATGGAAGCCGCAAGTGGCCGGGGAGACATAGAGCGTGTAGAAGATTTGTTAAACCTGCTTGAGTAAGAGCCTGGGGATGTTTAGTTTAACGAAGCAACATCTAACCTCCATCGTATTTTTTCTCAATAACAGACATTTTGCCAGTTGCTAAGTTGAAATATTTTCCGAAATTCAGCGGTTTGTAAAAGAGTTTTAAAGTTAAACTGCTATAATATGAAAGAGTGATTACATGTTGGCAGATATCTTTCTATGGCTTGCTCCAAGTCCCGGGCTTTTTATGACGGTAATAGGCGCAGTATGCTTTATTACTTCCTTTGTGTATCTTGTAAAAGTGCTATATGACAACGCGTCTGACGAATCCATGGTTGATAAACACCGAAAAGACGAAGTACAACTTCATGCGATAGAAAGCAGAAGCCTTAAGGTTTCGGAATTGCCGGATATCGAGGAGATGACGGAGTTTATGTATGAAGAAGGAGAACAAGAGGGCGAAGCCGACGATGTTACCGCAACAGTATTCACACATACTTCTTCTGATCGCGTTAAATTGATGAATGATACCGCACCCATGATAATAGAGTATTGGGACAGAGATTATAATCTTGTCGATTACAATAAGACTGCAGCAATATTTAATGGAATTGCATCCGCACCGGAGCGGGCTTTTGGCCTTGACGAAATTGATCTTGGATTGAGTCACCAGCCTTCCGGGGAACTTACGCGTGTGATGTGGGCTAACGCGCTTAGCAAAACTTTTGAGGATGGATTCCTTAAATTTGAATATGTAACTGAGAAAAACGGTAAAACTCTTTACTTGGATGTAACCGCGCGCTGTATACGTACATCAAGTGGTGATGTGGTGGTAACTTATTCCAGTGATGTTAGCGCGACCAAGGAAATGATACGCGAGAAGGAGCTTAAGGCAATAGCCGAGGCAAATTCTCATGCAAAGAGTCGTTTCCTTGCGCATATGAGCCACGAGCTGCGTACTCCTATTTCCGCAGTGCTCGGTATTGCGGAAATTCAACTACACAACCAAGAACTTACGGCGGAAGCAGAAGAAGCTTTTGGCCAAATATATCGCTCGTCAAGCACATTGGTTGGGATTTTGAATGATATCCTGGATTTGAGTAAAATAGAAGCGGGCAAAATGGAACTGATACCCAAAAAATATCAAGTGACAGGAATGATACATGACGTCGCGCAAATGCACGCCATGACGCTTGAGACTAAAAGCTTTAAATTTAACTTGAATGTAGACGCGAGTTTGCCTACGGAATTGATAGGTGATGAACTGCGAATTAAGCAAGTGCTTAACAACCTGCTTTCAAATGCATTCAAATACACGGAAGAAGGTATGGTGCAGTTTTCCGCAAAGCGCGAGGAAGCCAACCGTGATAACTACGCTAACATAGTATTTACAATAAAGGATACAGGGCGTGGTATGACGCAAGAGCAGGTTAGCAAACTCTTGAACGAAGACTATGTACGCTTTAACGAGGATAGCAATGTAACGGGTACGGGTTTGGGCATTTCCATAGTACAAGTATTGGTTAAGCTAATGGATGCGACAATGGAAATCGACAGTACTCCGGGCAAGGGTACCACGGTAACAATTACGATACCCCAGCAGATGGCAAGCAGCGAAACTATTGGTAAGGCTGCCGCGGTTGATCTTGAAAAGCTAAAAGGTGGCGACAAGAAGCTAAATTTCGAGCCTGTATCTATGGCACAAAGGCGTGTAATGGTAGTAGATGATATACTATCCAACCTGTATGTTGCGCGTGGTTTGCTTGAGCTGTATGACCTGCAGGTAGAAACCCATGACTCCGCATTGCCTGCAATATCGGGTGTACGCCGTGGCGAAGTGTATGACATAATATTTATGGACTATATGATGCCCGGCATAGATGGTATAGAAGCCACAAAAATGCTACGCGATATGAAGTACACAGGGCCTATTGTGGCATTAACAGCTAATGCATTGGTGGGGCAGGAAGAAATTTTCTTGGAAAATGGGTTTGACGATTTCCTGTCTAAGCCGATAAGAACCACCGCCTTACATGAGATATTGATAAAGTATATCAAAAATCAGGAGGAGGTACCTGAAGTGGAAAACGTCCAAAGTGATGACTACTACAGCAGCCCGGATGTTGTAAGAATGGTGGTAAAGGATTTCTTGGATACGCAAAACATGACTATTATAGAAATGGAAGAGGCTATAAAAGTCGAAGATTTAGAATCTGGTCAAAGGCTTGCCCATACCACAAAGAACTTGGCAATAATGCTAAAAGAAAGTTCTCTGGCAAGTATCGCGCAGGAGATAGAAATATCTTTTGCAAAAAAGGAAATACCAAGCAACTTGATGTTGCTAAACTTTGCGCGAGAGCTTGGGCAAGTGTATGAGAAGTTGCAAGAGGCACAAGCGTAAAAAAATTAGTTCAATCTTGATTAGGCGTTAAATACGAATGTAGGCATTCGTGATTTGGCTCAGGGGAGGTACAAATGAGGCCGGGCGTAAGACAACGTAGGACAAAAAGCAAAAAACCACTGCAATTAGTTTTACTTATTGCAGTGTTGATATCTGGGATAGTATTTATGTACTTTGCGTACGATACTTTTATACGCTTGCGCGAAGAGCAAAATGCAAGAAGGACTTCGGACATGGTGCGGGAGCTGTTTGACAGCCCGACAGGAAATATGTCGCAGATAGTTAGGAGTCAGACACAATCTCGGCCTGATGTAGGCGACTTAGATCATGCCCGGTACATAGACCCGCGCTTTGTGGAGCTGGCAGATGCTTTTGCCGCAATACGGGAGCTGACGGGCAATGATGATATTATAGCGTATATATATATTGCGGATACCACAGTAAGTTATGTTGTGTTGCAGGGGGAAAGCAACGACGATTATCTGCATCGCGATATGTTTGGGCAACGTAATGCTGCGGGGTCGGTATTTTTAGATTATCTCAATTCTCCGGATTTTACAGACCCTAATACAATTATATACGGACATAATATGAGAAACCGCACAAAGTTTTATAGTTTGAGATACTATATATATGAAGAAACAGGGCGCGATTTCTTACAAGCGCACCCGTATATTATGGTTATGACGGTTGACGAAGTGTTGGTGTACGAAATTTTTTCTGTATTTATTACGGGAGTAGATTTTTATTATATACAAGTGGATTTTGAGGGCGCTGAGTTTGAGGAGTTAGTGGATGAGCTAAACCGTCGCAGTATGCATGATGTGGGCATGGCTGCCACGCCTGAGGATCAGTTGCTGCTGCTGTCTACATGCAGCCATTTTAACAGAACCGAAAGAATTGTTGTGGCAGGTAGGCTTGTGCAGCGAGAAGGGGTATAGAAGAGTTTGCTTGTAGCAGAGATTATCCGCTAAATGAATACAGCTGAATAATATGAATAAAAGTGCTGTTTGTCAAACGATAAACGGCATTTTTTTGTTTGATAAATCCATCAAAATAAATAAATATTCAATGAAAATGCTTAGCGAGGCAATCCCTTTGTAAGTAAATTTAGAAAGTGGTAGGCTTCAGAATAATTTTTAACAATTTTGCAATATTTACATAATATTTGTAAAAATTTTAAACTGTTGCGCATCGCGCGTGATAAATATTAAGATAAATTTTAATAATTTTGTAGTGTGTATTTAGCAATTGCAGGATTTTACTCGCAAAAAATTATCATTTAGCGTATAAAAGTGAAAATTTATATGAATTTATGAGATAGTTGCGACATTATGCATATAAAATTTACGTAACATTTACGTAACATTGCCTCAATATTTTTGTAAATTATTGTTGATTTTTAATTTATTTTACGATATAATCTGTAAAGATAAAAAAGTATAAGGAGTTGAGGGCATGAAGAAGAAGGGTTTGGCACTAATTTTAGTAGTATTATTGGGTGTAGCCCCGATAATTGCGCTTGGTAACAACTTTTTTGAATCGGAGTATATACCGCCAGAGGTGGTATATAACATTGATATCGATGGTGATATTGATATCTGCGATTACATTGATATCGATGATAATGTTAACGACTTTGTCGATGTTACCGAAGAGGATGATCCGATATGTGAACCTGTAGCGGAAGATGAAGGCTATGGGTTGGATGAAAGTGACACATATTGCGGCTATCCACAGGATGAGGTTGAACTGCCGCAGGATGAATTAGCTGTGGGAGATGAATTTGAATACTTGCTTGATGAGTTGGAGTACGCTCCTGCTTTAGAAGGCGGGTTTATTGGAATTATGCCGCGTGACCTTGATCTGGGATATCAAATCTTTGTTCAGATTAACCACCCCGCTAATATTGGACAGAGTTCAGGACCGATTTTGGTAGGTAATGCCGAATCGTTGCCGGCTATTGTACCGCAGGGATATCAGAGTATTTTGGACCTTCCAATGTTTGAAGGTATTTGCTGGAACGGATACAGGATTTCGCACTGGACCTTTGGTGTAGGTATTATATTTCAGACCCCTGGTGACGAAGATAACGTAAGTATAATATCTCATAATCATTTGACTAATTTTACGGGCGATATCAGGTTTGATATCCCATATTATGTAGACATTAACACACACAATTGGGGATCAATGCCTGTGTTTAGCATTCACTTAGAGCGTTATCTTCCACGTATAACAGCTGAAGTAACATGTGCCATAACGGGCCGTCATATAGAAGGCGTAACAATTAACCTGCATAGTGTCCCCGATACCTTTATTACATATAGGGAAACAGGACAATCCGGTACCGTTGACTTTGGTAATCAGGTGCCTATCGGGACTGTTATGGTAAGCATGGATTACAACTCTATACCAGATGGCTACTTTGTAGACCCTGTTCCCAACCCACCTCATGGTGGTGGGCGTATAATAACTACATCACCGGGTAGCTCGCATCATGAACATTTTCGTATTACACCATACCCAAGGCTTTCGGGACAAGTCATGCATCGGGATACCGGAGCAGCGTTTGGAGATATAAACTTGTGGTTGTACCAATACCAAAATGGCAATTGGCCAGCTTTGCGCTACGCGGCAACAGATGATTTTTACGGTTATTACACCTTTGGTGCAGTGCCGGTAGGTAGTATCGGAGTAGGGATTGATACAAATAGCATCCCGGATGGTTATGCTTTATATGGAGTAAGGCCTCATAGCCACTATAACCCTATCATTGTTGGAGCTGGACGTTATAATCTTACCGCTGCTCCGGGAGGTACGTACTGGGTAGATTTTCTAATCGTACCGGGTGCTCGCCTAAACGGGTCGGTTCGTTGTACGGTAGATGGGTCTCCGCTGCCGGGTTCATCTGTAAGGCTTTATGAATATCGGGATGGTGAGTATCGCTTTGTTGGTGAAAGAACAACTGGTGATGACGGCCTATTCTGTTTTGGATATGTACCGATAAGAGATGATTATGTAATACGGGTAACCCATCCGACACGAGGCAGTGAAGAAGAAAGAGATATTGCTACCGTACCGGGAGAAACCACGTATGTTCCAATTCTTTTACCGCCACCACCCGGCGGTGGCGGAAGTACAGGCGGCGGTGGAAACACCGGCGGTGGCGGAAATACAGGCGGTGGAGGCACAGGCGGTGGCGGAAATACAGGCGGCGGCGGTGGAAGCACCGGCGGTGGC
>Ga0123352_10001249_pt1 | contig 33286 bp, 16 predicted proteins | sample TergutLab28metaG_FD_89700 | JGI IMG/M metagenome (GOLD analysis project Ga0123352, IMG submission 89700) | Labiotermes labralis P1 segment gut microbial communities from Petit-Saut dam, French Guiana - Lab288 P1 | ecosystem: Host-associated > Arthropoda: Insects > Digestive system > Gut ...
CAGGAACGCAATAAAGCCAGCAATTGTGGCGGATTATAACCGTCACATGGGGCATGTTGATAATGCAGATAGGATGGCCAATAGCTACACAGCCAGCTGTCGAACATGGAAGTGGACAAAAAAAAACTCTTTTTTCACCTGTTAGACCTGGCCATTGCCAAAAGTTACATCCTCTTATCTTCATGTGGTGGGAAGAAAATCTCACACAGAGATTTTTGACTCACCCTTATCAGAGAGATGCTGGCACGGTCTGGGCATGAGCCACGACCATCCATGCTTGTAGGGAGACCAGCCTCAGCTTCTGATAACACCGGAAGACTGGACACACATCACAATAAGCACTGGCCTGGCCGCAGTAACATGAAACGGCGATGTCGCGTGTGTTCAGTGGGGGGCGTGAAGCAAACGGTGATATTCAGATGTGTCAAGTGTGACGTGGCGCTTTGTGTTGATCAAAACTGTTTTGAAGATTACCATACAAAGACAAACTTGTAAGACATCTATTCGTCCGTCCTCCGTACAAACAGTTGAAAAGCCTTTGGCCGCAATGTAAGTAAAAGAACATGGATATTTACAAGTTCGTTTAGAAACTTATCTTCTCCATTATGCAGTAAGGAAATTACAGCATTTTTAAGGCATTCTGAGCAATGTGTTTCCTTCCCCACAAAATGCTTTTTGTTTCACAAATTTATCCTGCTTAGTTCTCGAAATATTTAGGTTTTGCGAATATCATGCGCAAAATTTAAATACCCCGCAGAAAAATTCGGCGAGCTGGGACTTACAGTTGGGATTTAACTTGATGTTTAAAGGGTTAAATACAGGATATTCCTGTAGCACATATTCAAGTAATAGCTGTCAGTGCTTTTCACATGATCGCAGACAACCGCAAAAGGATTTATGGACATTTTCATGTATCTGACATACAGATTATTTGGCCCTTTGCTGACTTTGATCAAATAAATGTCATGACAGTGGAACCTGTGTATGGGGTTGGTCAAAAATTGCAATTAGGTAGCACAGGTTGTGTGACCCAAGTGGAGGCTTAGTATGGAAACACTTTAATTATGTAGGAACATGACATTTATGCCAAAGCAATTGTTACAAAATTAACAGACATTACACCACTCACCACATAGCATTAAGCCATCCATCTGTCAGTATTATTTCATTATAATGATCACATAACTGCATTTATCACCAAGTGGATTGTTGGCATTTGGGAGCATTACTGGTTTAGTGATGTTGAAGAGATATGAAATCTCACCTATTAACTTAGCAGCAGGTGATTTTTAAATATTATTTTCAGTCTTTGTATTTGTTGTTAGAATTGATGTGACATGCAGTGTACACAAAGTATTTTTTATTCCAGGTTACGTGACATGCAGTATACAGAAACTACTTTTGTCAGCCAAAGAAGAATAACTAAATCAACTCCTTCTTCTGCCTTTATTCTGAATAAATATGAATGGCAGATGCCTCTACTGTGGAGATATTATTAGTTACCATAAGATTTGATTAAAGGAGCTAACTCGTTAGGGGATAAAAAATCTGGTAAATGGTGAGATGGAAAGTTTATCAGATATGGCAGGAATCTCCCTTTATGGCAGAACTTCTCTGCCTTAACTTTAGGCCTTCATGGATACTGCCAAAATATTAATTATATATTTTATTGAATCTTCCTCTGACAAAACCTGATCCCAGGTGCATATATGGACATAGTTTGTTCATTGACTGAGTAACTCTCTGTGTAAGACTGAACTTGAGTCCTTTTTTATTTATTACAAAATGATAGATAATATTCAGATAACAGTAAAGGTTGCCTTCTCTCAATTATGGAACATGATCAATGTTTGAAACTGACAGTAGTTGTGATCCATCATTCTCCACTACTTAAACTGTTCCACATTTTAGGTGCACACTACAGACTGTATAATTTTATGCATGGAATATTCTGTGCATGACATGGAATGTGAGTATTAAATTGTTATAGCACCAACCAAAGATGTGCATTTTATCTCCAGGAAAACCAGTTTTTTGTTATCATATTTTTACAATTTTGATTGTTTAATGTAGGTCCAGTATAGCTGTTTTCAGGTCTGCCATTTGTAAATTAATCTTAGTGCCTGCTCACACTCTTCAGTCCATAGTATTCATAACACACCTGCATTCCTTTTCAACTTTTGTACTTATAGCAAACATTTCAGCTCCCTTGCCCACAGATGTCATTATTTACAGTTACAAGTGTTCTAGAGATATTATATTTTCTTTAACCATGTCACTTTCAGTATAGTGGCACCTCATCCCAGTGTGGGGGTTAGAGGGACTGATCATGGCATGTATGGCAAAACTGCACTTCTAATGGGTAAAGTAGGGTTATATGAATTTGGATGCTGATAGAACCACCCCATTACTTAACATAGTTATGTTTATGGTCATTAAACATTGACACATTGTTTGAGTAGCTGTCACTGCCAGCTTCCACTGTGGTTGACTGAGTAACTGCCTATGTGTATTCAAATTTTCTTTTCAGCATACATCAATTTTTTTTACCCTAAATGCATGTAGTCAAAACTGCACTGGGCAAAACCACATTGGGTGAGGGGTTATTGGATGTAGAAAACTGATGACAGCAAATGTGAAATAATATGAGTTTATCTTAGAATTGAAGGGCGAGGTAATTTTTAAGCTGTTAGAAATGCAACTGAGAACTGTGTGTTCATCTAATCATTTTACGTTTTGGATGATATGGCATAGGCCAGTATATTTACTGTGTTTTTGGAAGCTTTTGAACAATATGTTTCTTTAATTAGTGATATATACTTTTTGTGCAAACTTTTTTTTGCATCATGTTTATATAATAATTGTATTTGTGTATTGTTTTATTTTAGCATGGGGAAGATATGTGAAACTTGCTTTCTGGTTTCTGAACAGTAAAACTTATGTGTTCATGTATGAGGCTCCTTCAGAAATGATTGATACTTATCTGAAATACAGGCTAAGAGATGATGACAGCCACACAGTGACACTGTAGCACAATCCACAGATTACACACTGAGGCCAGTACACCACTCTCAGTGTTTCAGGATGGTAGGATGGTATGTGGGTATGTGCTGACTTGCGGACAACATTGCAAGTTGTTTGTGAAGTGGTGGCTGTGTAGCAGGTCCTTTGTTCTGTCAAATGGCTGGTAAGAATGGCGGATGTGTTATGAGAGTGAATCCTAGGGACTCCAATGTGCGTTTTTGGTATCTGTTGTGTGGCCTGCCTGACACTATCATGCACCACTGACATTTTCTTTGCTTCTGTACCATGGGGTGATTTTCTGATGACATGAGAAGATGCCACAGTAAATGACTTTATACTGTTGTCCCCAGGACAATCACTCTGCCAGTGGGATGCCCCCAGAAAAAAATGGCCATCTGCATTCCAGCAGGGAGAGCTGCTTGAAATTTTTTAGGCTAAGAACTTTCATGATGTTTCCACTATATAGTCTTTCCTTTAGATGAGTATGTTTACAGTTTGGCAAAGAAACTGTCATGATAATCATCATGAATTATGGCAGCTGACATGTGCTTTTTTTTTTCTGGCATAAAGTCCCATGACATGTGGTGTGCACACTCTGTCTTCACATCCTGATGAACTATTACAGGAACTGTTGCATGACACAGGCATGTTTCATGTTGCAATTCATCAAATGTTCTGTCCTCCAAGATCATAGGGATACACTGTAGCATTGGTAACACGTGGGCTACAGCAAGTTGGACTGGGCTGACCCCATATCTGTTCATTGTCATGTCTGCTGTTGAATGCCATCGTCCATCAGCAGACAGTATGGTGGCCAGATGCTGCTTCATCACTGACTGCCCTAAACTGATGGTGATGTCATAAGCTGATGTGCCTTCTTTCCACAGGAGCGACACAGTCTTATGTTGCCTGTGATAATCATCATTCTTTAAAAGTGCACTCATGCATACAACTTAACTTGGAATTGAATATGCTGCAGTACACTGCTGCCACATCATGCATAAATATTGTGCTATACCATTCTCAGTCTATATGAGCATGGGTTGGGAACCTGGTGTTGTACAGTGTTTCCAGTATTCCCAGTCATTACTGAATTACTTTTGTAATGATGTATTTTGGGTAACTTTAAGTTGCAGACAGTAGAGGAAAGCAATTATTCAAGTGTACTTCTATTCTGATATGTCAGAGCTATAGTTGAGTCAATGGAAGAGTCAACATGGGTAATGGGAGTTATAGTCAGCTGCCTACTCCTCCACCATACCTACATTGCATGTGTCCTTTGTTTTGCTTGTTAAAGAAGACATATGCTAATGGAAAAATGCCACATCCCGGTAGTTATTCTAAAGATAATTGAGGAGAGTAATATTTTGTATTGTCACATCATGGTATTACCGTCATTGCAAGCGCTGGCATGGACTGTGAAGGGTCTTGTATCATTCCATAATTGCTTCAGTTAATGAACACTGATATGCATTGAACAGGTCAGTTTGATTTGACGTGTATCGGACCGTGCATCACCTTGATAACTGAAGAATAAAATCCAACTAGATGCCACTTTTTACTTTATTATACTTATGTTAGGTTCAACATGTTTCGGGCACCATTATGCCCATCATCAGGAGCTATCACCGTGAGCTCCTGATGATGGGCATAATGGTGCCTGAAACATGTTAAGCCTAACATAAGCATAATAAAGTAACAAGTGGCATCTAGTTGGATTTTATTCTTCAGTTTTCAGGTCAGTTTGAAGTCACTAACACAGAAGTACAGTTATGTTAACCTTTTTGTTCCTAAACAAAATTTGTGGCACTGTTTGTAAGTGTTGTATTTTGTACCATGATCTTTGTCTTACGTAGATTGCACTTGTGTAATGAGGGCATGTAGGCTTGGACACAGCAGCTTATTATATACTTTAGCAGTAAGCTATCCTTCAAGCTGAGGTGTTGAATTTAGTCACATTGCCAGGCATTTTGTTGATTTCTTTGAATTTCTACACCTTCCCTTGATGTAATGGGTATCCAGTGCTGGCCATCTTTATCATTGTTATTATTATCCTGTTAGTGAGGGTAGACCCTGATAGGTGCTGCTATCTAAAAATGTGAATTCGTAACTTGGTCAGTGAAAAAAATGTTCTTCACTGACATTCTGTTTTACAGTGTTGTAGAATCCAAATTATCCAAGCAAGTGAAGGGAAGAGGATATACAAAACTGAAAAACATATAGACAATTGAAAATATTTTGCGTGATGCATGTATAGAACACCACAGTATGCCATGCAAGGGTTGCTCATTAAACTCCTTTTCACTGCAGCATAGATTTTCCTGGCTGCTGTAATGTTTGTATACTTGAGCCCTCTCTGAACCTTGCAATCAAGTAGAGCATCAATGCATTAGCACTCCTGTGACAAACATACACACTACTTTTTCTTTTTTCTGCACTGTCATTATCCTACCCTCTTCTTCTCCTTCATTTTGCAGCAGCACTGACATCATCCCTGTCCGTCATGTACTGGAAACGTGGTTCACATGCATCACTTTGCTGCCAGTCTTCAACATTATCTTCATTGATGTTTTCAAAACATATCATGGCATACATGGTATCAGCAACTTCTGACTTACTGACTTCTGCACTAGGTAAACATCACAGGTTTTCTTATAGCATGGAAGACATTTTCTGCATGAATAAAACCAGAATTATTGGATTGGCAGAACACCACATAGATGATTTACTGACATAGCATCCAATACCACAAGTCCAAACAGTTACAGATAGCAATGCTCCATGACTAATGATTGGAAAAGTACTGCATTTGCCATACATATTGCGAGCTGAGCTTCCTACTTGACAGGTCAGATGGGGTTTTCTATGGCCAGGTTAAGATTTGGAGTGAGGTGGTGATGTGGCATATTTCCAAAAACACTGGGTCTTGGCACCATGCATAACTATAAGTGTGCAGGTAATGGAAGAACTGATCTGTTCTGGAATATATGTTGATGTGAGTATGCAGCTTTTCCTCTTCAGCACAAGATGTCTGCAGTGAATGCACATTTTAATCTAGGAACTTCTCCGGACAACTACCAATCAGATCACATTGCACTGCGAGGCTAAAGTAATTGTAGCTGTTTTAATTGTTAATGAAGTGTGTTCATTGTTGGATCAGTCTTCATCAGTAATTCATTGTGTCCAAAACAGGCACCATTACCTTATGACACAACTTGTCCATGTTCCCAAGGAATATGATATTCCTCTTAACTATGTGCTTTACTGTTGCAATAAGTCTTCAGAAACACTAGTTATGTTGGACCATTCTCTTTCACATAATGTCTGAGATAAACCATGTAATGTAGACTTGGTCTTTATAAATGAATTTATTACTCCACTTTTGCATGCAACCAAAATGAATGTGAGTTACCCTCATAAGATCATTGTTTTGTGAATGTATTGCCATTAATGAGACCCATTCTTAGATTGCTCCTGTTGCAAAGGATTGAGAATCTCAGTAAGAAGATAAAACACTTTATTTTATAGAATAAATTTTTCCAGCAGTGTTCTCCTTTATCACCATTCAATGTTGTCATGATCAGGGAAGGTGAAGTATCAGACCTGATTTGAATGGGTTTGTTATCTTACTAATGCACATTTTGTACCATCATTAACACAGCCAAAGTGCTGGGGTTAGGAATATAAGTTTATTAGCTTCAGATGGACCGAGTACCTTGTCATTGGTCTTCTGAAAAATGTTGCCTGTTTCATCAACAGACTTATGACCTGTGAGGTGAAGGCACACTGACATCCTTTCACACATGGCTTATGCATGATAAACTAGGCTCATTTCTGCCTCTTCATTGCTTCTTTTTATTGTTTTATTTTACATTTTGTTGTACCTGATTCATCCTTAACTGTTTACACTATCCTGTTGTAACAGTATGTACAAACTAATCACTTGTTGTATTTCTTAATGGAAATCACAGTACTATTTCTAAGCCTTAAGTGTATTTGTTTCTGCTGTTGTTGAACTAAAAACTGTCACCACCAGTTTGATACACATACTCAACGTCCATATCTGTACAGCCGCTGTGCTGTGTGCTGAGACCTTGCCAGAAACAATTCCTTCAGCCCTGCCTCTGCATCCATCCCATTATTGTTTTCTCTATTGACATCTCTGCCTTCCAGCAGGCAGAAACGTTCCACTTGTAACTATACATAATTTTAAAAGCACAGTTTGGAGTGTTTTCTGTCATTAAGGCATATCTCCAAGTGTTCTCTTTGTTACACTTTGAAGCACTAAGGAAAAATATGAGAAACCTGAGTGTAGTTGGTTGCATAGTACGTATGTGAACATAATGCCTCGTTAATGTAAGGCTGATACATTGTTAATCAGGGATTCTTCTTGACTGAACTCACCCTACTGCAACTTCTTGCAAAGGTAATGTGCTGGATGCCATAAAAAGCATAACTTAATTTTATGCTGTAAGGAAACATGTGAGTTCCAGAGAGAGATATAATGATTAAATGTAACATTGCAGAACTTTGTTCTTTTGATCAGTTACGCTGACAATTAGAAGTCAATATTTCAGATTAACTTTAGTAATATGATCTCATTCCTGTTTATGTGGTTTCTTTTTCTAGTGTGTGTGTATACATGTGCTTCATGTTCATTTAATATAAGTCATTTTAGACAAAGGTGTTGTAAGTAATGTGAGGAACATACTGAGCAATAAGAAACTTCTGTATTTTAATGTTATCATTGGAGTTTGTTTATTTGATTATTAAGCTCAGATATTTAACCTGTAACGTTTATGTGAGAAAATCTCCTACTTAATGAATGCATAATTTTTGTTGTCACCTTTGTATTCTAAAGTAATTTTGCTTTAATGCAATTTCATTGGCCTTCATACAAAGATGTGAATTTAGGTACATTTTCTGGAAGGCAATTTACACTTATAACATTACTGGTATTGGAATAAAATATTTGCTTTATGCAGCTACTATGAATGCAACATTGTGTGGGTCAGAAGATATCTGTAACACCGTCAACTAATGAATGATCTGCTACATGGCAGCAGCAGCAGAAAACAAAAAGTTTGATTCTGTGACAATTTACCTATATTTTTAACATTTCATACAACTTACATGGGCGTGAGGCTAGGAGCTCTGAATTTGGATTTTGTCCAGGAGACATATTTTTCTTTTCAAAGTTACTTGCCCTAAAGTATGTAGGACAGTAAAGTGCTTTGCTCGACACAATAATGGCAGATTGTAAATTTACTCTAGTCATGATGTAATGACTTTGTGACATCTGATTAAAACTAACATACACGGTCTGTCAGAAAAACAGTAAAGTGAAGTTGTTGGGCTGTTGTTAATCATGATTATGTGAAAAAGTGTGTACAGAATAGTGCGTGACTGACAACTTCCTGCAAAATGTTCATCTGCCTGGGCAGATTGACATCTCAGTTATTCATGGGAAGCTCTCAGGTGCTGTAATTAACAGGGTAAAATTTTTCTGTTTTCAAAGTTTATGTTGATTGTAGAACTTTTATTTATGGTATGTTGTATACTTTTATTCTTGCTGCCAAACTGCACTGTAACTGAATTTTACTTTGTGTTCTTTTCAACCTGGTAATAAGAGCTTAACCACAGACCTTGTTCATACAAAATGCATATATAATGTGTTTTTGGTAATAAGATTGCATGACTTGTACATGAATTATATAATCACATTTTATTATACTGTAATGTGGGTACTATGACATTTCATAACATGGGTGTTTTTTTTGCTCTGTGAACATGAGTAGGAGGAAGTAATGGCTAGGGAGAACTACATGAGGAGTGTCATTGGTTGTACTCCTTGCCAGATATTATTAGGTTGTTAAAATCAAGGTGGATGAGATGGCATGGCATGTGGTATGCAAGGGAGAGAAGGAAATTCATGTAAAGTTTTGGTGGGAAAACCTAAAGGAAAGAGATCACTTGGAAGATGTGGACACAGTTGGGAGAATAATAATATAATTGATCTCCAAGAAACAGAATGGGTGTGAACTGAATTAATCAGGACAGGTACATCCAGAACAGTCTCTTGTGAGCATGGTATTTAGTATTTAACCTTTTGGCTGAATAAGTCATGGGGAAATTCTTGACTGATCCATGAAGTTTGTGTTGCTGTACACATCTTCCCGTTTTAAGGATGATTTTATAAAAATGTTTTGTAATGCTGTCTTACTAGGCATTTCCACGGTATGAGTACAGAACTGTATTTTGTGTCACATTCATAATTAATTTTTTACTCTTTGTAATTACTGATAATACCATATGGAAAACATTTTTTCCTTGAAAGGATATATGGTGCATCCATCAAATGGGAATTTTGATTATCTAAAATCATATATAACAATTTAATGATATATGTGGACACTTATTTCTAGCCTTGCCTAAGTCCTTGAAATGTGATTGCTGTTGATATTAGTTACATTCTGGTGTGGTTACTTAACAAGCTTTGGATTGTATGTTTCAGTGTGTTAATGAATAAAAGCTTGTAAAAATGTACAACTGAGAAGTATAAGTCACACTGTTATTCTGGACAAGAACAGTCCATTTAAACAAACAGATATATGGGGAGACAATTGTATATAGAACTGATAAACTTACAGACGTGATAATCCCTGTAATATAGGACCATCACTCCATAATTCATGGAAAAAAAATTTCAGCACTAAAATTTAATGAGCTATGTATGCTTGAAAGTGTGTAGCACAGGGATACACAAATCCCAGGCTCCAGGTTACCTGGGTGACTAAATTTTATACAGTGGCACCTAATATTTGTGGATCCTCAATTTGGAACTTGCTTCGTGTCACTCCTATGTTGCCTAGAATTTTGAGGTGGCTCCTAAGATTTTTTGGAAAATCTGTGAACCCCTGTTGTGGAATCCTTCACATGTTACCATAAGATTGGGGTAGATGTAGAGGAGCCACTGGTTGTCAAAAGCAGGCAAAACACATTTTGAATCATGGTTTTATTATTTTATTGTGGCATGCAGTGTGAATGTGGAGCAAATAGTACAACACAAACCACTTATACAAACTGCTGATCAGCTTCGAAATAGTTGCTGAGGTTAAATATTGCTTATTGCCAACAAAGAGGAGGGTCGCAAAAACCATTGGCATCACCTGACATGCTACTCTGTACCACCTTATGCTGAACTGCTGTTAAAATTTCCTCTGTTTGCTAAGTGTTTACCACGCAATGGCTGCTTTATTTTGGGAATCAAATTGTAGCCCCAAGGACACAGGTGAGGAGTACAAGGAGTGTGTTAAACTTGTCATTCCAAGTGCCAGAGGATGATGATAACACTGTCTGCTGAGTTGGATATAGAATTATCATGTAGGATGATGGTGTTTTAAATGTTCTGGTTACTGCTTTCAGACTGCATGATGTAGGTATTAATACAGAAATGACTTACAATGGTGTGCATCCACAGTTGCACCTTTTGGAGTGATATGACACACACAAACACCTTGGGCATTGTATGCCATAATGATCATCAGCTTTATGGGTGTCAGATTTTGTCAAACCTTGAATTTTCATGATAATTGTGGATGACATTAGTCAAAGGACTGTCTCTTCAGTTCCAGGTCATAGACTTTTGTCCACATTTTGATTGCAGTTATCCAGTGTAACATGTTGTTACCCTTGGTAACAGAATAATTCCAGACTAATATGACATGTCCTCTAATCTGTCAACTATTGCACCACAGGTAAATGATGTGGTACCAAGGTGGCAGCACTCTTGCACATTTTAAGTCCCAATTTAAAATTTGAAGCACTGTAGACCCACAAAATCCCCATATGCTGTCCTTATGCATGCACTGCTCACTTGTGGTTAGTGACATCTGTGTGAACAGACATGAAATATGTCTGATGCCTGTCAGCAGGTTACACTACTTCACTTTTGAATACTCACATTGCAGCTTTTCTATGCAGTAGGGCACAATCATTCAGCACATTCTGTAACTTTGTATGGCACTTCTGTGCATATCTGCCAAGGAGCACTATTATTTTCATGTATGAACACTGTTCAGTTTTATGGATTTCCATTTATGAATGTCACTAACATGGTACTTGTGTGTGAAATGCATGCACAGTTCCTATACATGTACCCCCATCTCATGGTAACATTTACGTGTATGTGTCACATTCTTTCAAACATACTTAATCCATTTCCTGACCACATCTGTGTTTGGGGGAGAGGGTGGGGGAGGAAGAGGCAGAAGAGGAGGAGCAGAACAACAAGAAGAAAAGAAAAAAGAAAATGAAGTCATGACTTCTGGAGTGATGCTTGTATATTCATATACAGGATGATTCTGGAGGAAAGGTTAATAATTTACGTGTATATGTCACATTCTTTCAAACATACTTAACCCATTTCCTGACCACATCTGTGTTTGGGGGAGAGAGTAGGGGAGGAAGGGGCAGAAGAGGAGGAGCAGAACAAGAAGAGGAAAAGAAAAAAAAAGAAAAAGAAGTCATGACTTCTGGAGTGATGCTTGTATATTCATATACAGGATGATTCAAGAGGAAAGGTTAATAATTTGAGAGGTTATAGCATTGGTTGATGTGAGAAAATAAGTTCATATGAACATGTGCCTAATTCTGAATCATTACTGAGAGAGAGGTGTTTGAATCCCCAGACCTAACTCCATTTCAGTTTTCTTTGTGGGGTTGAATGAAGAGTGCAGTTCACTACAGCAAGGTGGATAAACAAGATAAATTGCTTGTTTGCATTTTGGATGCTGTTGCCTACATAAATACACGTGAAGATCAACTCAGATGAACAACACAAGATCTTTACACAGGAGTCGCAAAGTGCACTGAGGTTGACAGCGGGATTCTTGGACATTTATTGTGCACTGTAATAAATATGTCACATAAAGATGAAATTAAAATTACATTAACAGTAAGAAATTTCTCTCTCTTTTATTACCATTCAGAATTAGATACGTGTTCGTATGAACTCATTTCTCATGATGACCAATACTATAACCTCCCAAAATATTAACCTTTCTTCTTGAATCACCCTGTATAGTGTTCCTAAATTACACATTTATCCAAATATGTATAAGACAGCTTGCTTTTTGGGTAGAAATGTTACAGACAAATGTTATTGCTTGTTGTTTCATTATGTCCGATCTTGAATGTACAGGATGTTTTTTTGATAAAATTTGTATCTCATAATTGTTCTTTGATTTGTCTCCATCAGTGCTACTCAATTATTATTCCATCTAGCATATCTAATAACCATTAATTGATATAGAACTTTGATCTTATGCATTTCTTCTCAATGATGCAATATGTGTTGACAGCAAATCTAAAAGGCACATCACAAGGCAACATTGTAAACGAGCCAAACAATGCAATGGCCAGCAGGCTTTTTAATTTGCTGCTGGAATACGGGAATGGCAGGGGTAAACACTGCAGCACAACCACAACACAAGACACGAACATACAATTACTTTCACAAGTTCAAGGGTTTGATAAAACTGTGTGCATTTGGTGAAAAAGGGGAAAAAAGACAAATGTGAATACATACAGTGCAATAAACAAACACAGGGAGCCTTACCATACACATATAAGACTAATGGTTGAAACCATATCCTAGAATACAAGACACACAAAGATGCAGCAGCAATGAAATGGGTTTGTTGTTGAATAAGACATAACAGAAGCAGGGTGTTCATACATTCAACATGTATATATCATGATTACACCAATTCTCTATGTTGAAGGTGGAGGCTTGATGTTTATCTCATTACAATGCCTATCAGCAGGTCAGCTCAAAAATTACATGGCCTATCAACCCTTAACAATGCCTAAAATGTGGGAACATCAAAAGGCCTTGTAGTTCTAGGGTTGGCCTAATTATGGCTATGCAGTGAGCTAAACACTTAACCACTGCAATATAAAATAAATTGTATATATTGACTATGATGTATTTTTATTTGAATTATTTACCACAAATAGAAGACCCAGATAAAGACTGTACTGAAGAAATGATGAGTGAATAATCACTGAGATTGGAAAATCACAGAAATTATTGTTACATAGTGCCTTATTCCTTTAAAAGCACTTTTATCATCCATTTCCAAGATAAATGTGTTAATATAACTGAGGCATTCAATGGCCATGCTTGTGATGATACATCCTTACTCCTGTGATTAAACCGCTCACCACACAGTGACACCACCCATTCTGTAACTTCTTTGTCATTAAAACTATAGTTGGAAATCAAGTTGTGTGCAAATACAATCTTCAAGGAATAAAATAGGAATTTTGCCTGTTGTATCCATCTGCTGGCACAGTTCAGAAATTGTCATCCCTGTCTCTGACATGAATTCTGTTTCAGACTTTCATGAGAAGAACTGTCAAATTCACATGAATCTAAAGGATTGTGACTGGTTCCATCATATTGTTGGAATGTCCCATCATTGTTCAAGAAGCCACTTGGATAAGAGAGATGAAATCCTATTGTTCAGTATAAGAAACACTGTGGTGCCTTGGGTTCGAGGCACGGTGTTGTCAGGCGATGGCCCTTGCAGTCTGTGGTAAATTGTGACTACTTCAAGTTCTCACCATTAATTCTAGCAGATAATAAGTCTTGACTGTCAGTTCCTTTAGCAGTTGTCCACAGTGATAATTCGAACCATAAAAGTTTCTGGAGCACTGGATATGTCTTGCTGTGGCGTTTTTTAACTGAAACCTGTTATGTGTTATTACAGTACAGAAATGAAGAACATGTCCTACACTTGACTTCTGTTCTATTGTCTGCACATGGCTTTGGACCACCCACAACTTAGAACCAGCAGTCTAATCGTCTCTACACAGCCCTCGCAAACAAGAAATACACTAAATATTTTATGTTTTGTTGACTGTGAATCTTATTACAGTCTTAATAAATAACCAACTTGATGCACAATTCTTTTCTTTATATTTTTTTATTCCAATTCTCTACATGTTTCAAGCAATCAAGTGCTTATCATCAGGACAGTCAATTGTATCAGTACGACCTCTGGTATGTCACTCTATGTAGGTGACCATGTGGTACGCAGGTCACACGGTCACCTACATAGAGTGACGTATACCAGAGGTCATATTGATGCAATTGACACTCATGATGATGAGCGCTTGATTGCCCAAAACATGTAGAGAATTGGAATAAACAAATGTAAGTAAAATAATTGTGCATCAAGTTGGTTATTTATTAAGACACTAAACATTGTTTGACTCTGTACTGGGCAGTAGATGAAACTTAAACCCCAGCATCACTGAACGGTTAAAAGATAAAAATTGCTACATGTTTTGGCTTTCTCACAAAGCTATCATCAGGCCAAGTGTAATTATACAGTGAGACCCTCTTCAGACTTTTTGGAAAACTTAAAAAATTAGGTTTACTACATGGGAAGATGTGTTAAAAGATAACCCTAAAAACATCATTTTATAATTCTTATATGATACTGTCACTTTCTTCTTCTTTTTAGATGGCACTACAGTCCAATGCGAACCTTTGCCTCCTTAATGGAATGCTCCCAGTCAGCTGTTTTTTTTTTAATTCTCTTCTCAGTTTTTAATTTTGCATCTATTAATAACCATTTGTACACAGTTCCACCATCTGTCTTTTGGTCGTCCTCTCAGCCAACTGCCCTGGGGATTATTATTAACTTGACTTACATGACCCATCCAATTTGGCCAACTTATTCTGATAAATGAAAATATATCTAAATCTCCAAGTGCATTAATTCCTTATTATATCACTATCTCCAATTTTCATTTACTTTAATTCCCCCAAACATTTCTTAAAACTTTTCTTTGAGAAGCAGCCAGCCATTTAGCTTTATTTAGTGTTGTAGATTCTGCTCCATATGTTGCCACTGGTCTCATTAATGTCTTGTAGATTTTTATTTTTTCTGCTCTGAGTACTGATTGACTCTTGAGTTCAGGAAGAAGTGCATAATATGCTGTACTTGCATTTGTCATTCTCTTTTCAGTCTCTGGTCTGAATTAATTTTTATCTGTTAAAATTGCACCAAGATGTGTATAGTCTTTCACTATTTCAAAATTTTTACATACTCATATGCACTGTAATACTTTAATGATACTATCATAAATTTGGTCTTTGATACTGCCACTTTACTATATTATTAATCCATTTAAATTCTATATTAAGTGATACATTTTCACCACCAAACCACACTTAATTATCACCTTCTTTTTGGTGATTATGACACATTTATGAACACAAACGCATATTTTTTTAAGCACAAACCGCTATAACCACAATTAAATTATCGCCTTCTTTTTGGTGATTTTGACACATTTGTGAACACAATAAAACACATATTTTTTGAAGCACAAACTTCTATAACAGCCCCTTTGTGCCGGAACTACTCTTTAAATACCGATTCTACTGACCTATATTTTGCTGTCTCATATTTCAAGCTGACACAGAAAAGCAAAGTACTTAGCGATTTTTTGAGGAGGAACATTTTATGTAGCAACCACCTTTTTTATGATGTGCAGATGAATTGCAAACAGCTTACCTTGTATGACAGTTTTGATGTAGAAGTTATGCTCTACAGTGTGTACATTGTACACACAGATGCAATTTTAAATGAAGACATACTTTTAAACAACGATACAACAAATTAATGAAATAACAGTTTAAACGTTTACAATCACATTGCGCTCCATTATACGAACGCTTCGTTACGTTCAGCAACACTCCCCTCTCCCCCCCGAACGCCCCCAACTCTCTCCCCTTGGACTACACGTGTTGAAGTTTGTGGTAACGCAACCGGACGTGACGTCACCGCTACAGGTTCCACGAAAAACAGTGTTGCTAATTTGTATATCAATGAATGCTGTCACGTAGGACGTTACTTCCAATAGATCTGTGGTTGCTTCCGATTAAATTGCTGTACGACGACAATAGATACATACGGCAGAGTACGGGCCTCGAACACACACGACATAAACTGCTTCAGTAGGAACATCACAAATTCTAACAGAAATAATCAGTACCCATGACAGCAGGCTTACATTACGTTTCTAAATAAATTACAGCATATTCAACAATAAAGTATCTTACCTGATACATTCAAGTCCTTTCCCATATTTTTCTACACAAGATAAATTTTACCCTCTCTTGTATAACCAGGATCTTTCCAGTTATACAAACCGGTATGTTCTCAAACAAGCTCCACAAATTTTAATATTTCCTTCCACACTCATGATTGCATAACCTAACACGGTACCATGAAGCCCGTGAAACTTCCGCACAGATCATACACATGTGGCGATATGTTTGTTACTGACCGATACCAGACACAGCATGCTGAGCCGTCACTCAAACTCATCGACCCGTCATGAACATGTCATCGTCTTCTATGTGCGAGGTCTCATTAGAAGAAAAAAAGTACAATCATAAGATTATCGTATCGAAATCTTATTGACATCGAATCTTAAGTGCTGTCCAGTGTGAGCATGTTGTTTCATCACTATGTTTGGAACAATTGATCGAATGGCAACTTGAGGCAACTGTTTAAACTTTAACATGAAAAAGTATTACAATGTTAAAACCTCCGTCGAGAATTTCATGCTTCTTAGGTGGAAAATACTTTTAAGAAGAAATCTATGAAAAGGGCAACGCATATGTTAATCTTTTTAGAAAATTTTGGTACAGAATTATTCAAACATCTTATATAGGAAAACATCTTAAACAGGGTCATCTTTAAGCCGGGTTCTATGTCCTTCGAGGGAAAGGGGAGGAAGTACCACATAATTTCTGAAAAAAACGTGTGATACCAATGTTTTTAGGCACTTTCACAAAGGCATGATAAGTGCCTATCATTTACATTGTATAAATTATGTATCAAATATTGAAAACACATATAACAGTAGTCGAACATCTAGTAAGAATTGTTAGGACAACCTTGGGTCTCAAAATGTCTGTTGTCCAGTCTGTGTATATGTAGATGGCTTATCAGTAATAATAATGTATATGTCAAACATGACACAGAGTTGGCCACATAGTCATCAGTTTTGGTGCTATCAAACCACCAGCAAACCCTGAAGATGGGAACTGAGTTAGTTCCCAAAATGCCAGTAAAACCTTTACATCCTGACATGGCTGTCTGCCCAAAAAAATTTCATTGAATAATGTCTATTATTTATTATTTAGTATCGTTATGTGTTTGATGTTAAGTGTAATTTGTCAATGGAACTATTTATTGCTCATATTTTTAGCTGAAGAAATGTAATTTTATCTTACAACTCACATCACTGGTATCTCAGACAGTTTTGCACTATGACAGGCAGCACACTGTTCATTGCTATTCCAGTTTGTTAAGAGTTGTGGTCGTTCATTGTGTTGCAGTTAATATTACATTTTTACCAGCCATAATTGAATAAAGTGCTGACAATGGTTTCCTTCAACTTACAGACATCCATAACATCTAACAAGTACGTTACTGGTTGCACATCACAGTTCTGCTGCTAAAATTGAAGACATGACATCCTGAATGCTTTTTTTCAGATAATCTTCAACGTGAGGACTATTCCTATACACTTCATCCTTTAACATGCTCCATAAGTAACATTTGCAAAGGTTTAGATCTGATGAACAAGGAGGCCACAATCTGTCACCAAAACACTATTTAAACAATACACAGAATTGTGATCAAGCAGGTGTTGAAAAATGGTGTTAGAATATGAGTAGCATATCACTGTAAAATTCCTATCAGTGTCAGTTTCCTCTCAGATGGAATTATATTGACAGTACAGTATTTTTTATGTACTGGATAACTGAAATTAGTGTACAATTAAACCCTGATACAGTGCCACCATCTTTCAACTGATATTTGTGGCAGTATATCAAGGTTAGTGATAAGCAGAAATTTTACATAATATGGAATTTTGGTTCGTGGACTTTCATGGGTGCTAGGTGAGAGTGGTGCTATGCTAGGATGTGCTATATTGGGCTTTGAGTTTTTGACCAATAATTTTGGGCACTGCCATGGTTCAGCCTTTCATGCAATAAAAACATGGCTTAAGAATATCTGAAAGTTGTTCCCACAATTCAGAATATGCAGGATAAATATTCCATAATCAAATTTTATTATTGAAAATGTTAACTACTATTGAAAATCACATGGATGATACCTCCACAGGAAATTCCATTTACAGTATTAGCAGATATTAATTTAGCAGATGGGGCTTGTTTTAGGACAAAACAAATTAAAATGCATAACTTAAAGAAAGCCAAAGGATTCACAGAACAATATCACAGAATTGAGAAGAATTACGTTTAACAAATTCTTCTTATGACTAAATCAACAATGTATAACATACCACAATCTAATACATTGATTTCAAAACAAATATAAATAAATACACCTGTTTACTGTTAAAGCAAAAATTAATTAAATGAAATCATCATCATTTTTGCATGCACATGATATAACTGAGAAATTTTATTGAGACAACTTAAAGTTTGGTGTAGGATGAGTGAGAGACTAGATAATCTTTTAATGCTGTCTTGAATACTTTTATATCATGATTTCAACTTTTGATGGAAGGTGGTTGATTATTTATTAACTTTAATCCTGTATAGCAAATTCATTTTTCACAATTACTGAGGTTAGTACTTGGTATATGAGTCATCTCTATGTCTTGTTTCTAAACTATGTATGTCTGGATTTGTTCAGAATGTCTCCATAATTCATAAAGAAGTTTCTTAGGCTCAAATAATTTAAAAAGATTGCAGTTCATACTATGTTAACCCCCAGGTGTGGGATAACTTGATTTAGGGCATGACAGAATTGAAATGTGTAATTGATTTAATACGTTTGTTAAAGAATGCACTTCCCCTTACTAAAAATACATGTCAAATTCCTTCCTTCAGCTTTCTCAAATAACAGTGAATAGAATGAAACAAATAATCACAAATTCTTAAAGATTTAGCTCTAATTATGTTATGATAAATCATCACTACATGATACACATGCTACATAAAAAATTAATTTATTCTTAGTTTCATGAATACACACATACATCTTACCTCATTTCGTCACATTTCTTTCACTGATCTGACAACACAGGTCACTGATGTGGTTGAAGTACCACTAACCAGAGGCAGGAAAAGGTGCTTAAGTGCAGTAAGGGTTTTTTTGCTATTGAAAAAAATACAATAAGGTATACAGGGTCTTTATTTCATCTGGCCAGTACTTTTTTTCACTTCCTGTCAACTCACTTATTGTATAAAACATAGCTCACTAAGTGGCACACCAACGTGCCCATTATATGAGAGACAGTTCTGTTATGTTTGTTTGTGTAACTAGTCAGTGAGCACAGCAAAAGGCATGTCTGCATCAATTACATGAAATGTAACAAAACTGTTGCATTAGCATCTATGTAAGACAAATGTTGTCCACAAATTCTGCAGCACAGTTTGTTAAACAAGACTGGACTTGTAAACTGTCATCATCTTGGTGTGTGTTCTGAAGAAACAGGCTCCAGTATCTTTCTGTTAGTTATAAAGCTTGGTTTCAATGTGGTGGATATGTCAACTGTCAGAATTACAGGTACCAATCTACAGAAAATCCAGGGTTAATTCATAAGGTGCTATTACATGATGTTAAGAATGGTGTGCAGTATGCTGAGTCCAACTGGAGGATTATGGGGCCCATTTTTTTTTTTTGAAACCATAAATTCACACTGATATGTTACACATATTGTGACACCATTTCTTTACATATGTCCATTTACAATAGATACTGTGCCTTTTGCAGCACGACAGTGCAACAGCTGAAGCCATAAACAGTTCTCTTTATTATGTACAATGTTCTTCATAACAGAACAATATTGTTATGGAAAAGACAATATAGGGAAATTTGAGTTGTAATTTGTAAGACTATTTTCTTTCAATGTTGCTGACACTGTTAATAAAGTCGTTCCTAACTTAAAGATGGTGAAGTTTCAAATAAATTCAAGGGTGTTGCCTCCTCACTCTATATATCTGAACCTATGTCATAAATTTTCACTTTTGGGGCATATTAAAGGATAAAGGGTAGAGTAATAATTCTCCCACTGCAGGCAATCTGAAAAGAAAGCATTTAAAATACACTGTCTTCAATTTTATGAGCATGGTTTTTAAATATGGCGTGCACAAATATAACATTAATTACAAAACACTGTCAACCCTGACTTATGGCAAATTGGAGTGGCAGTGGGAAGCGACATACAGTGTCAGAGAGGGTAATGCCCTTGTATCATATGTATTAGCCTGTCTGCTAGTACAACATTTTCTGTCATCAGATTCAAGAATTCTAATTGTTTCTTATAAGTCAGTATCAAAGCAATTTCTTTTTCAGTCATAAGTAAGTATAAAATGCACCCCTAATTGATTTCAAACAAAAAATGAGACATCTGCATACCTCCTGCTGTAATTTGTACGTATATCACAGAAAATCTAAGTTGGCAAGCTCATATCTGTTCTCTGTGTCATAGTTTGAGTAAACATCAAATCTCTAACGAACATTCTAAATAACTGTATGCTCTGGAATATTTACTTCGCCTATTTTCAATCACAACTGAGATATGGCATTATACTTTGGGGAGGAAGAAGAGAGAGTCTAAAGGTAATGCATATTCAAAAAAAGGTGATTAGATTAATTACAGGTATAAAAAATATGAATCCTGTAGACAGAAATTTTAAGAAACAGAATTCTTACGGTGACTTCACTGTTTGTTTTACAAGTTTTGTGCTTTGTAAAGAAGTATAAGGGAAATTTGCAGCAAAACTTTGTGATCCATGAACATCATATGAGATGTAAATATGACTACATACACAATTTTGTGATACATCTTTGTTTCAAAAAAGTGTGTTAAACATCTTTCAAAAATTAAAAAATTAGATAATTTCAATCGCTTTAGAAAAGAAGTGACATTAGCTTTGTTGAATAATTCGTTTTATATGTTTGAAGAGTTTTACAGGCTAAGTCACTGCAGTATTGCTGTTAACAACAGTATATAATTGGTGATGTTTGTGTTTCCTTTTTGACAAGTCCCAAGTTACAATGTAACAGCCTGGATGTTAAAAAAGTATGATATAATGAAATATAATATAATATAATACAATAATAATTAGCTATATTACTGTATTACATTATGCTCTAGTATTTTATATTATTATACAGTATTTTATTGTTTCATTTGTGTTTATGTTGTAAAATATTGATATTAACAGTATTATGTTATATATATATAGCTATATTATGCTTGATGTGTCCAGAGTCACATGTATGGCTGGTTGGATTGAAAATAAAAATTAAATTAAAGTTAAATTAAATTTCCTCATTGGCTTTTATCACCTAAAATTTTCCTACAGTTGGGTCACTTATTTTTAAGTGGTGGATTATTTAAGATTCTGAGTTGAAATGAAGTATTTTTTTGGTTTGGGTGGAGGGGAGAACACTTGTTTAAAAAGAAGACATATGCTGTTAAGTAGCATATGCATATTACGATTTCCGTATCTTGACTATACATGTGTGTGTGTGTGTGTATGCATGCACATGCATGCATGCATGCATGTGTATGTCTGTGCATAAGTGCACTTTCGTGTGCCGTTGTGAAAATTCATGTAATTCTCAAATGTTTCACATTTATAATTTGGTACAATATTATACCAAGTGGCCTAATTATCCAGCTGGCACTGAATATATTTGAGTGTAATGTAATATCGGCTATTTCTAATTATACTTTTATTAATTCAATTATGGATGTGATTAAATCTAATGTCCCATGTGCTGGTTTACTAGTATGTATCAAATGCATTTTTTATCAATCCATCATCTCATCTGTAACAGCCTGAGAATGATCACTCTGCTTGCCCTCTGCAGCCTGTACAAGTATAAGAGACAGCTGTTTTATGTTATTGGAATGACCAAGAAAACTCCCAAATGAAACTTCCGACATCAATATTTTTCCACAGTCTGAGGTACAGAATAGAATATATTAGTTTCTGTGTTAGAGTTTTATTATTAATCAAATCAGATTTTCATAAAACAAACTCAATTATCATAAAATAAATAAACTCAACTTACAAATACAATTTTACACTGTGCTACTTTCAGCAATATACATCAGCATACATGTTCATCTTTTATTGAGGTAGTTCTATCATAGGTCATATGACAATTGATACATGTTATCAGTATTTCACATACATCATACCTAACATCAAATAAATCTGATGGAATTTTGTAGTAGTCCAACCAGCAGAGAGAACAGGGCAACCAGGATCACGATTAGGCTGACCAACATAAAATTACTGTTAATCCATTTACTCTTATAATTACAAAGAAAGAAAGAAAGAAGGAAGGAAAGAAAGAAAGAAAGAGAGAAATAAAGAAAGAAAGAAAGAGAGAAAGAAAGAAAGAAGGAAGGAAGGAAAGAAGGAAGGAAGGAAGGAAAGAAAGAAAGAGAGAAATAAAGAAAGAAAGAAAGAGAGAAATAAAGTAAGAGTGAAAGAAAGAAAAAAACAAAAAGCTTATACAGTATGTGATTTTTGCATGTAACATTGTCTAAAATTGCAGCCCACTAGTTCTTTCTTCATTTAAACCACATGACATTAATGTCACAAAGTTAGGCAACCCCTCATGATTTTTTTCCACCAAGCTCCGTTAAAAGTTGCCTTCTCTCAGACATACAATTTGTTTTATGTGAACCACAGTTGTTAATTACAGCAACAGTATGACATCTCACCTTACAGAATCTTGGTGATAGTTCCTGAATTCTGACTGTCAGTCAGTGGGCACTGAGTTGAACAAATCTCTTCTTCAGTCCAGGTCAGTACTCCATTGCAGTCCTGCAACATGGATAAATTACCTCCTGGACTGAGTCTATATGCTTTGCACAGTAATGTGTACAACAAATTAGCCTGTCTGGTCAACATGTGCAGCTTTCAATTTTACACCAATAACAGTCCTTCAAAGTTAGCTAAAAATCAATGCATAAATAATTGACTGCTGCTTTTAACCAGTTTACATCAAAAGAAGGCATTGTCAGAAGAAAGTAGGATTAGGGTTACCATACTATCCCAGTTTGGAGACTGTCAATGTGCCCAAGTCATTTCATAGTTTTGTCCTGGTTTTACCCATGTTGCCCTGTTTTATAAAAATTATTTTACATGGCAACACAGGTGTTCTCATATCACAGCTCTTGTTGTGACTGTGACTGAGTGAGTGCATCATCAGATATTGTAATTTGCAACAGTGCTCTCTCACTGCCATTTTTCTGTGGTTATCGTGGTTACCAACAGAAGGTGAGGGGATGAACTTGAGCCTGCAACATCTGCATTGCTTGCTGTAGCTGTCATGTTCCCCTATAATTCTTACTTTCTCTTGTTCAAAATGCCATGCAAATTTTTTGGACAAACTACAGACGCACATCTTTATGAAGAACCTGCACTCGAGGAAACAGGGTGGGGTTCACAGTGCTGTAGAAAACTGATTCTGTAGTCATTCGATGTGAAGTCCAGTCTTGCCTGGACAGTGTGAAGCAGTAATTGTAAATGGTTTAATACCACTGTCAACTGATAATCTTAAGCAGGATTTAAAACAAACCAAATCTTGTAACAGTGTCTACAGATTCCCATAACAAGAAGGACACAAAAGCAGTTCCTGTAATAGATAAGCATTTTTTGCTTGTGCAAAAGGTGAAAGTAAACCTGTAGACCTTACATCAGTTTCAGCATGAATGTCAGAAGTGCTAAGCAGTAGTTTTATACTGGTGATAAAGGAACACAAGCTTCAACTCCATAGTGACAGGATTAAATTCTGATCATCTGAATGCAAACTATGGATTAGAAAATGTTACAGACAGAAGAAAAGTACAGACAGACAACTGGAGGTGTCACAGACAGGCAGAGGATGTGAGCTGTGCTGCATATCTAGTAAAACAGTGTCTACTAATAGCAGTTAATATCCTTTCCATTGATACTGAAGCTGCTGTACTTGGCATATACAGACAGTTTGACATATACACAGGAAGTGTTTCTTAGTTCAAATCCTAGTGTTTATTGCAGAAAATCTGGTGACCCAACCCAGATGTCCTTAAGATGTTTCAGTCTGTTGGGTGAAGCTAGAGAGAACTGTAAATTAAGACAGTAGTTGTAAAATTCAGTTACACATTACTGTACATAATTAATACCACAGAAAAATCCAAGCCACAGCAGTCAGACATAACCTCTAAGACTTGCAATGACCAATGTTTGTGTTAACATGTATAATATGTTCCATATGATGTTAGTATGCATTGGTCATTATTTATCACTATCACACTACAAGCTAATTACAGGTTCTGCAGGACTGTAGTGAAAGGTAAAGGTAAAATTTTCCCTTTGCACACCATGAAGGCACATGGGAGAGTGCAAGCATAGCTCCATGTGTTTTTAATCTCTGGCACTAGATGGAGGCAAAAAGCAAGCTTCACACACCAGTTGCTTTACCCACTGGGAAAGATTCCCTGGTACCCACTGCACAGGAGACTGGGTGTGGCCACCATGCAGTTTATTATTAACATGAAGTTCAGTACTAGAGTAAAGCCTCCTATTTTGTTTCAAAAACTACAATTAAAATTGTAGTGAAATATAAGTATATCATGGGTACATCCTTTACAAAGTTTAAGTTATTTTTCCACAGAGTCTATTTCATTATCAACACACTTTTTCCACCTCTGTGAGAGACACCACATGCTGGTTGCATTAACACTCTGCTTAAGCATCAAAGCTATTCACACATTCTGTGTTTCAACTCATTGTTGTCTATAAAAAGGGGGTCCTTGGAGTGCATCCTTCAGGGCACCAAAAAGATGGAAGTTGAATGGTGCTAAATTGGAACTGTAGAGACGATGATGGACAAAAAATTCAAGGTGCAGACTTCTACAGGTAAAGTCATGGCTAGTATCTTATGAGACAGTGAAGGAATTTTGTTAGTGGAATTTTTGAAGAGAGGTCCCATGTTCAGTTCAGAGCAATATGTGCCAACATTAAAGAAGTTTAAAGCAAGAACTCGAAAGGTCTGGCCAAATGGCGACATGAATCAAAGTTTAATCCTCCCTACAGTCCTGATTTAGCATCCTCCAACTTCCAACTTTTTGGCCCCCTGAAGGATGTGCTCTAAGGATGCTATTTTATGGATGATATCAAGCTGAAACACAGCATGTGTGAAGAGCTCAGAGACTACAGCAAAGAGTTATACACGACTACCCCCTGGCATCTCATGCAAGGGTGGAAAAGGTGTGTTGATAATGAAGGAGACTTTGTGGAAAAATAATCTCAATTTTGTAAAGTATGTACCCACAGTCTTTGTAAATTTCATTACAAATGAATTATGGGTTCTGAGAAAATATGAGATATTAATTTTGTACTGCCCCTCATATATAATAACTGAAAATCTATGTTTCTTTCAATTCATTTTTATCAACTTCACTGAAATCTGTCATCAGGTTCAATAGTTATTATGGGGCACAAACTCATGGACTCACACACTATGTACCAAATAAGTGCATGTTCTTTTCTTGTAAGTTAAATCATTGTTGATAATGGTGCTCATATTACTTTCGTGATGAGATCTATGTTATTAACTTATTGGAAAAGGAGAAAATATGTCACAGTAACATTAATCACAATCATAGATATAAAGAATATCTGAACATCTGATGAGATATTTCAGTGAAGCTACTCTGAACCATGTCACTCAGTTTTAATGAAAGATATTACACAATTCCCAGTTATTCAAAACAATAAAACAAGTGTACACATATGCAGCTGTATATAACTCTTAATTTGAACCATAATTTCCAACTAATTTGATCCTCTAATAATTTCAGAGAAACCACTATGAAGCACAACAGTGGAATAACAGAAGGTTCCAGTATTCTGTTTCATAATGGATTCCTTGTAAATGGTCTGAGGATTGAAATATGGTGTAAACTGAGATCTGCATTCTTCTAGGATATTATACAGCATACAATGGTAATTTCTTATGAACATTTTCAAGGGTTAAGAAACCCAAGAAGATTTCTTGACCCTTGAAGATGGGACTGATAGGTTGTCCCAAAATGTTGGTAAGGAACTATCAGTATATACTCTGTAATACAAAGAACAATGCAGATCTCATCTACTTCATGACGGAAGTCTGAAATCATGCATGTTACAAACTGTCATGTAAATTAAGAGGGTTATACAATTGCAAGTGCATACTGTGATTGTATTATTTTGGATAAATTACAGAACTTAGTGCAAGGTACATAATAAAACTGTACCCAAACAACTCACTCTGCTATCTGATGAACAGACACTGTTCCTTGCAACAGTAAGTTCCAACTTCTCACCCGCTGAGGCTATGAGGGGCACCGTGAGACAACAGTCAAAATCATGGGTTCGTGTCTCATTCACCTAAAGTACAGCAGAAATGTTTCACATATTGCTGCTACAAATAATTCATAATACAATAGTTGACACAAATAGTGGTGGCAAAAGCAAAAATTGCTGTAGCAATAGCAGTAACAATTTTTTGACTTAAGTAGCTACACACATTTTTCAATTACAATTTTACTATCTCCTTAAAGGAATGGCAAAACTTACTTAGCCACATGCTTCACTGCTTTCTCAGCCTCACTTTTTAAGAGTTGTCCACAAGTTGAGGTAACTTCAGAATTTTCCTGTATTTTTATTTTTTGTCACACATGCACATTTTCAAAGTCATCATCCTGTATTTTACATACTAATAACATTTGCTTTATGTAGTTAACAAGCATGAATGGCAGCTGCTGGCCAAATGGAAAACTAATATTCTATGTCATGGAGGCCAGTATTACGTAAGTTAAAAGCTGCTGGGGATGTTTTTTAGAATAAAACACAAACCTGCAGGATACGGTCATATGGCTGCAAAACTGTGCTCAGGTCTGCTGGTCCACCCTTTCGAATTCTGTTTATGTACACTCCTCGTTCATAAAGACCATCAGATACACTAAATCCAAAATCTTCATATACAGGATCTTTGAATAGTGTTACCTGTGGAGAAGAACTGTCCTGTAAGTCATATGTGATCATTCCCATACATGAAGAATTATATACCATGTCCTACACTCCTACTAAACATTCATTCACCCCTCCAAGCCTTTGAAAAGATGTGACACCACCACCACCACCAGTCTCTTGAGAAAAATGGCAATAATTTTATACATTACAATTGGGTCATATGTTATATCACCTAATAAGATCAAATGATAACAATGTTTGAATCACACATTGTAAGGACTGTTATTGCTTCTTGTATTTATTATGTAGACAGATAACACATTTTTACTTCCCTTCAACTAATCACTCTCTTGTAGACACTAAATAAAATAGCTGGTCATGTAGAATACTGACAACATGTTAACATCAGTGTTTTAGAAATGCAAAATTGTGACACAATGTTTTATAACATGACTACAGTGATTGATTTGTTGCCAACTCACAAAATTAACTTACTGCAAGTGAACAGCTGTCATTACAATAGAGGTTTCTGGTATGTAAGTTCTTTAAAAATTATGCATCTGCTGCACAAGGTTATGATGTATCAAATGAGGTGAATGGATCAGACAAAGCTGACTGGCAAAGATGAAGTCATGATCCACTTCAAGTTTCATCTATGGGAGTGATGTAGACATGAAAACCTCAGGCAGGCCACTGACAATTCACAATTATCCCTTACTGCCCATCTGATTACCCTGCTGGCAGTCTTTGTACTTCTCTAAAAGGCAACCATTAAGATAGCTTATCAAGATGGCACTAGAACCTCCACTGACTCTCTTGAGAGCTGTTAAGCCTTCTATTCTGTTTTACATGTCCATGGGTTGGATGGTCTGCCATGGTTTTGGTCATTAATTTACATTACGTGAATAATTTAGGTAGCTTGCTTTTGTAGTTATGTGTAAAAGTAAGCCTTTTATCCCTTCCAATCCGTTTACTTAACCATGATTATTTTTTACAGTTCTAAGGTTGTTCAAAGGAATAAAAAATCTAAAGCTCTGAAGTCCCAGGGATCAACCTGAAGTGTCCACAAAAGCAGCATAAAACACAGGAGTCACCAATATTCAAAGTAAGTGATTAAATATGCAGTTTCAGTCACAATGAAGCATTCATTGTTGCAGAAGCGTATACTTGTCACAACCTCAGAAACAAATCCATGAGTACGCAATTATGACCTTTGTTCTTAAATAAATCTGTCACTTCTGAGAAATGAGCAATATTTCAAAGGGTATCAAACAACTGTAAAATTACACAGTAAAAATACATAATTCCTAAACATTATTTTCTGCTTCTATTTGATTTAATCTGGAATACTGAAAACTGCAGGGCATCTCTATGGTCTGATCACTTTCATGCCTGTGACACACTACAACTTTGTGAAATGAAGATAAAAATATTTAACTTACTAGTCAACAGAAGTGGGTACCCATATTGCAATTTGGCAATAAATGTTCGTTTTCCATTTGAATTCTTTAGACAACTGGTAATTATATATACCACCTACTTTAACAAAAAGAAAATTCAGCATTTTGCCCACAGAATGCATTTTTGTACTTCATGTCATTCTGAGAATAAACAACCAATTATTTCCTTGAACAGCATTAACCAATTTCCCTGTGTTATAAAGATGCAATATTCCCTGAACTGAACTTTCCAAGTGTTAACTTTGGTCCCAAATCACTACTTTCATACTCTGAAATGAACAATGTTGTTTGGAGGTTAAGCATCAGATGTAAGTAATGTCTAAATTTTAGACATCACTTCACAACACACCTTTGGACACAAATATGTGACTTATTCCACTGTCTCATTCTTATTTACAAACACTTTGGTATCTCAGCCAGTTGAATAGACCTGTACCAGTATAATTTACATTCATGCACCTAACTACACACAATAAAACAGAAGTCTGCTAACAGTATGATGTACAGTATTTAGGACATTTTGTTCATTCAGTACAATTTGGTTACTATCATACTCTTAATTTTCCACCTACTTGATAGAGTTCCATGTGCTGTGACCCAGAAGCCAGATGGGTGTAGGAACCACAATTATACACAGCACTGTTGCCAGTATTATTGACATTTAGGTACAGGTTACTTCCATTCTCATCATGGTAGTGTGATGTGGGGTCTTCTGAAGTCACACACTGTCGTCTGTGAGGAAGCGTGTTGTTGTGAAGGTAGTGTGGAAGTGGAAGTGGTGAGCTGGGTGGCGAGTCAGCAGGAAAGCATACATCCTTGTGGGAAGGAGAGTGGCCACTGGGAGGCTTATGACCCACTGATGACATGGAAGTGCCTGAGAAGAAGTCAGTACGATGTAGAAGTAAATCTCCTGTAAGTCACCAAAGGAAAATGCAGTTCTGTCAACATACTTAACCTGTACATGCATACAATTTCTATGATAGTTATTTGTAAACATTAGCAATAATGAATGACTGCCTACATAAGCTTCCTTTATACAATTATTTTTTGAAGCCAAACAGGATGAAGGTTGTCCAAACAATTTAACAAATATGAGGCACAGGTAAGAATGTGCCTTAGCTGTAGCTGTAAAAATGCATTTATAATGGTGGGAGAACTGCAACACTTAAGTTGGAAAGATTCTGATTTGTAATGCACCTTGCCATTTGCTAAACTTTAGAGAATGTTGATTTTCATGTTTTAAAAACTAAATAAACAAAATTAAATTGTGAGTCTAATACAATGATGCTGGAAAAGCTGAGGTTACACCAGAACTTGTAGTAGAGTTTAAAATACTGTTCACAGGCTGATGCTGTGTTGAATGTAAAAGTACAAATTTGAACTGATTCAATACAAAAGAAGGTATAACATTGTCAGATAATCATATTTATTTATAATAATTATTTTCATCACAAGAATCAAAATTACTAAGACCTTTTCAATATAAGCATGTGTGCATTTGAAAACTCTGTACTTTACCAAGTCGAATATCTCATATATTCTGTGTTGGAGATCTTGAAGTACAAATGTTGTTCAGTGTGTGGTACATAATGCAGAAACCTAGACTGCACTATTGAAGGATCTTACCTAAACAAGCGTACCCATGAGAGACGTGCGTGCGTGTGTGTGTGTACATATATATACAAACACAATTGTTATAATCAGCCTTAATACTATTTGTGCTTGTGTAGCATGAAAATTGGTAGGCAAAAAGGCCTAATTTCTTTGCTCAAAAGCACACATCACTCATGGACTTCTTAAACTTTATCTGGTGGCACTAATAACCTTCTTCATAGTATTGCAGCTGGATGTTAGTCCCTACTTCACTTATTGTGATTGTGCCTTCCATGACAGTAGTCTCATCACTGTCATCAATTCATACATCAGTTTATCCACTGATGAGAGGATTTTGCCATTACTAATCATCAGTTATATTCCTGCCATGGTCAAAAGCATTCTTCCAGTCATCACCACCAAGCAAAGTGAATCACACTTCCGACTTGTATTTGGGAGATACTCAGCTTTAATATCAGCCATATATTAGAACATTCTGATTGACATTTTTAAAACACCAACCTTACCTGACAGTGTTTGTCCAGACTGAGAATTTTGGACTCCACATTTATGTCATAACTTATTATATTAGGCTTACGACATTAATTAATAAGAACTTTCAGAGACTTCAATGAAGGAACTGCATTAGCTTATGTGTTGTGGTATATGGACTGTTAAAAACAATACTGCCAGCTGGAAGCTCTAGTACACTCTGTTCAACAAAAATCAAGCAGCCTGATATTTTGTACGCCCTGCTCTGGCAGTGACGTGACATACAGTTGCCATCATAATTCGAGTCATTTTACTTTCCCCATATTTGTGCAGTAAGACTTTTAAAAACGCACATTTTTGAAAATGTATTATTGTCTACTAAAAGGCCACATGGAAGAAGAATTATGAAATTGTTTCAAAAGCTAAAACTGAGCTGCACCTGTTCCAACAGTACTACATACCCCACACCCTACCCCTGAAACAAGGTGAGAGTGAAACCACCCTAAGTCCAGACCTCTTCAGCACACACATCATATGCTCAACAATTCCTTTCTGTAAATGTTTCAAATCGTGCAGCCCAATGTCAGATCTCATAACCTGCTACAGCCTGCAAGCAACAACGAGATTCATACGCCTAGTTTTAGTCCCATTTGAACATGAACCCTCTAAATCAGAATGTCGGTAAACAAAGCAAAAAGAATTAGGAAAAATAACAGAAATATCTGTGTCACTCGCGTTTCTAACACTGCCAATGGAGCAAAGATAACTTTTGAAACATATATTTAAATAATGGATGTGTTACTGCATAATTTAATTGAGTGTTTGTGAGTATAAAACATATTCAAAAAGAAAAAATTATATGCTCTCACTGGGACTCAGGCCAATCACGCTTTAACATCCTTGGTTACCTCTGGGTGTGGCAAACAACCACCCTTTCACAACTTCCATCCATGAAAGCACAGCTAGGAAGCCACATGCCTTGGAAAATTAATGACCTTTGATTCATGTTTCAACTTCAAATTAAGCATATGTATTTGTGTCTTTGGTTAATATATACATGGTGGGATTGATTGTAATGAATGGAAGACAGAGAAACGCCATGAACGCAAAAATACGGGGAAAGTAAAACGACTCGAATTATGATGGCAACTGTACGTCACATGACTTCCAGTTCGGGACTTAGAAAATTTCAGGCTGCTTGATTTTTGTTGAACAGAGGGTAGCAGCTCTTTTTTTCAGCCACTGTGTGACAGTGCTACTCTTTATTTTTGTGGTAGTACAGTGATGTGGCTTTGAGTCAAACATCAAGAAACACAGAATGAATGCCAGTTGTCCTCTAGCATGAACTAACATGAGACATTCACTGTCACAAATGTTAAATTCATACTCCTGGTATGATATTACAGTGCCAGTATTTGCTTGCAAAAGAGTGGGTGTGGATCAAGGTTTCATTCATGTAAGCCATGGGCTTTTATATCTCCTACTTTGCCATGTAAGACACTGGGACTTGATTGCCTTCTTAATCGTGTATACCACTGGCCTTTTACCTCCTGATTATTCACGTAAATGACTTGATTTTTTGCCTCTTTTTATATTCTTTGTCAGAGCCTGAATAAACATTTCACTTTGTACCACTTTATTTTAGGGATGGAATTTCTTAACATAGTTCATAGCATTTCCAAACCTTTCTTCTGATTACACATTCATGTCATCAAAGGCAATTTACTGACTTTCCTTGATGACATTTTATGCTTCTGTCCTCCCCTTGTCACAAAACTTGATCAATTTTATACAGAACACGGAGGGTGTTCATGTGTAACTTTAGTGGATGATGAAAGCATTGTACTCACAGCATTTGGTCAGAAGTGTTCTCTGAGATGGAGAGATGATGGTACTGAATAAATAGGCTAAGTGTCTTGTTATCTATATCAGTTCTGCTGTCTGCCCACAAAACAACCTGGCATGGTTCAGAACAAGTAATATGTTTGCATTTCCTTCATAATGTCATGGTTATGCAAGGATGATCTTTAACTTTGCTTAATTTAGTGATTTAAAGGAAATCTAGTACATAGTTTCAGTATAATTTCAGTGAATGAACACAGATAGAACAATCACTATTTTACACCCACCAAAAGACTAACATCAGCAATTAAGACTGCTAATAATTCAAGTTCAAGCTGGAAGCCATTTATCTAAGATAAATGGTGTGATACAGTCATACATACCTGATCTAACATTACTAATGGTGACAGAATTAAGGAACTGCTTTGTATTGGGTACTTCGTGGTCAACAGCTGGTGATTTATCCCATTGCCGAACTTTCTCTTCTTCAGATATGACACCTGTATTGAACAGAATATTTCAAAATACACACTACAAAAGAAACCTAATTACTATTCTTTTGTTCTTGTGATCAAATCTAGACCAAATGAAACTTATTCCTCTCATTTAATTGTTAAGACTAAAATGTTTGTGTGTGTGTGTGTGGGGGGGGGGGGGGGGATTGCAGGGCAGTCCAATATATATAATTGCCAGGTTTTGGTCACAAACCCCCAAATGACAAAAGAACGTCCCCCAAAAGTTAATCCGGATTTTCCCAGTGATGAGGAAAATACAAGTGGAA
>Ga0123352_10001251_pt1 | contig 33271 bp, 15 predicted proteins | sample TergutLab28metaG_FD_89700 | JGI IMG/M metagenome (GOLD analysis project Ga0123352, IMG submission 89700) | Labiotermes labralis P1 segment gut microbial communities from Petit-Saut dam, French Guiana - Lab288 P1 | ecosystem: Host-associated > Arthropoda: Insects > Digestive system > Gut ...
TAAACTTTTGTAAGTGGTTGGCAAAAGTGATATGCCCCTATAATTACTACAATCTGTTTTATCCCCCTTCTTATGAATAGGTACTATGATCGACTCCTTCCACTCTTCAGGCAGGTTCTCCTTATTCCAAATAGAAATAATAAGTTCATGAATCTCCAAGTAAATTGTTCTACCCCCTGCTTTAATCAGTTCTGCTGGTATTTGGTCAATACCTGGCGATTTGTGACTATTTAGCTTGTCGATAGCCAGCTCAACCTCAGAGGCACTTGGCTCAATTTCTGGGCCTTAATTTATTTAATTATCTTATTTCAAATTAGGTTATTTAATTCAATATTCTTTTTAATTCTCCGTGTACCATCTCTATCCTTTGTAGGTCCGAATAATAACGATGATATTTCCTACCTACAAGTCGGTAATGATTAAGACTTCCACCGTTTGATTAAGACATTCATTGTCTGTGGGTTCTAATAATTCTTTTTTGTGTTAAAAAAGAACTGCCACTGAACCCTATCCCACGTCAACTGAATCGAGTCCACACCATCCATATAATTATTTATTTTTTAATCTATTTCAGTCTTATTCTCCCATTTATTGCTGCATCTTCCAAGTGATTCCCTAGCTTCGCGCTTAACAAGTAAAGATTTGTTATCATTTCTTGTCTCGTCACGAAAGAAAGAGCGGTCGAACTTAAAACAGTGTACTCAGGTCTACGAATCCCATTACGACATAATTCGACTAAACCTACCCAGCGTCGTGACATGCGTTATTTCGTGATACGATGTACCCAAGTCGCTGCAAAATTATGTTACACTACGCAGCTACCCCCATGCAGACCTGTTAAAAGGCATATTGCTGGCTTGTGGTATGCACGCGTACACCGTGAGGTCTTGTAAAAGTGTGCCGAAATTTCAGCGGAATCCGCTGCCTACATGGAGGCAGTAATTTCATCTGAGACGTCGGTACACACATACCATACTACACGGCGTCATACCACATAAAGCAGCAATCTCCACAGCCACAGCAGGGAGAATCCCAAATTCTACGAATGGTGACGTTAGTAACTACCTGATTTCTTGGTGAGTTCAGGTTTTCGCACCTCGTATTAAGGTACTTCACGGAACTGAGTAGGCGCATCCTGTATTATGTACATATATGTGTATCAGATTGCAGCACACTTACCAGAAAGTCCACCAAATATCGAAACACATGACGTTCAGCCAGAAGAAGTTGGCAAGAAATGCGAAGAAGGTGATGAAAGCTGCAAGGAAACAAGATACATTGCTGGTAGAACCATTGCACTTATAATTCATTTGAAGTATGGAGTTTCACTCATATCGTTTCCATAAGCACGGCAGCTGTTACGGATATGCAGGCGCATGCAGGTTTCCTATGCGACAGAGTTGACGTGCTCTGGGAAACGACGAAATAAGCACTCTGTGTATTCCACCAGAGGCCCATACTCGTATACCAGGGCTCAATTAATGATCTTCCACATCTTTTCCAATCACTAACCATTAATCATCTTGTTAGCTACTGACAGCGTCATTAAATGAGCCATAAATAAATACATAAAATGGCGTATTTGAAGAGGCAGTACCAAAAGAGACAATCTCATCCAATATAATATAAACTATATACAATATAGTCATACACAACTTTATATTTTATTATATTAGATTTTAATTGCAGCTACATGTTTCGGCCCAATTGTACGGCCATCTTCAGGCTGATCTTTGAACAGGTGGTGTGTAAATTGATAATGATTTCAATTTACGAGACCCCCTATTACAAGAATTGGTTAAAACAATTGTGCTATATTATACAAAAGGCTTAAGATTAAAATTCAAATGTGGTATCTTGTACAATAAGCATTAAATATAGACAAAGTAAAATTGACGGGTTGGTTATGGGGTACACAGTGGTTGGGATACTTTCTTACTAAAATATGGTGGTGAAGTTTCCCTTGCAAGAAGAAATATGATCAATATTCACTTGGTGTAGATCTGACCCAATTTTCAAAACTAAAAAAAAAAATCACTTCCCCGAAGCGCGGAACCCTTCTTGCGAAACTGAGAGCCGCTGAGTTTGTTAAAAATTTACCCTATCTTCGGGTACTCGAAACTTAATTGCATTGTTCCCAAAAGGCTGCGTCTGGGTTCCAGTGCGAGCAGAATGCTTAAAACCTAGTGTTATTTTTGTGATACCATTTTAGGAACCTGGCACTGTAAAAATAACAGATTTTCCTTATAGAGTAAACACTGATGGATGATAGAAAAAATAAGTTCCTGTATGGGATTATTTTAGATAGAGTTGCTGGTTTTTTTTTTAATTTCTCTCGTTTTACACAAAACAACACAATTTAATTTTCACTGCCCAATCATCAAAACGGGAACGTTCGGCTCTAAGTCGGAGCACAATTCCTCGTTGGTGCGTTGGAAATACCTTTGGGAATTATCATTTTGTCTGCACACATATATTCCACGATACAGATAAATTTAATCCTATTTATGGCTTAAGGCCTTCAGAAATTCAGCACACGAAGTTTACACTTACTTCTGAGCGTGTAGACAACTGTAAATAAGAGTCTTGGGAAGCTGCAATGCCATTTATGGCATTTATTATCGAGACTGTGTAGGTTACATTTAAATAGTTCATTCTGTACTCCATATCGCTTTTGTAACTGCATACACAATGCAGGAAGACTTCCCTAGGCTAGCGGCCTCGTCAGATGGTTGAACGTGGAGATGTTTTCGAAGGGTTTGTTTTACTTGCTGTTTAACCATTTGGCGTGGCAGTTAGCCTGGTAAAGGTTTTACTGCATTCAGTCACCGTGAAAGCGTCAAATTATATTCCGTACTTTTTTTTTAATTCAATAATGAACCACAGACATGCATGATTCTATACTTTGTTGCGTCTACAAAATTTCAAGGCTAATCTATGTCGATGCGAAGGAATATCGTAGCTTCCATTCCCAGGAAGAAAGAAGCATCTTACATACAATAAAACGATGGAAAGCTAACTGAATTAGTCACATCTTTCGTGGGTACTGCCTTCTAAAATACGTTACTAAATGAAGCATAGAAGGGACGAAAAGACGAGGAAGACGATGTAATCGGCTACTAGATGAGGAAAATAGAAGATACTGGAATTTGAAAGAGGAAGGACTAGGCGCACTCACTGAAGAACTCGTGTAGGAAGAGGCTATGGACCTGTCGCAAGAAAGAATATGCAAGCAACGAAACACATTCAGACCAGCTCTGCCATCAACCCAGTCCTCTAGGCATAGGGTAATGATAAATACTTCCCTGTGGGTATATGAACTGACCAGTTCAATTTATTGCCTGGGTTAAGACGGCGTGGAAGTTTACCTCCACTGATACAACTTCTGTGTGTGCCGCGTGAGCATGAAGACAGATTGATCTTCGAGTAGAAATGATAATAATATTAATAATAATAATTGTTATTATTTCAGTTCATTACTTGTTTACTAACGTGCTGGCTGAAAACGAAAAATGCTGTTATATAGCCAGCACCACCACACAAATAAAACACAAGTACACAAAACAAACATAAAACAAAACAAAAAAAAAACACGAGGACGTAACACAAAACAAACGAAGTGATGTCTCAGCATTTCCATACCTTTCCATCACGATACAATACACTCCTTCTTACATAGCACTGCCAAGTCGGGAAACGTAAGGTGTTTGCATAAAAAAACAATTAGACTTAATGTAACACTGGCACACAAAACGTACAAAAACTAACGACCAGTACTGCTTAATAGAATGAAGCACAGATCGGCAGCAGTGAAAGTGCGTTGAATTATGACCTTTTTTTTTTTAAAGTAACGTCATTCCTTTAAAAAATCGACGTCCGTGCAAACCAGAGTATGTAGTAAAACATACTAACTAAACAAACCTGGATGGAGTGGTATGAATAAATTTAGGCCCATATATGTATTACGAAATTTTCGTTAGGCAAAACAAAGTAACTAGAATTTACAGCAGATTCTAAGTTCTCACAGCACAGACCATGAATTTCACTGTTTTGTAGGATGTGTTGCCGCATAGGTTTGTAAACGGGTACCAATGTTTCGGATAAACCTGCTGCCTGGGTCTTCAGAGTAGTCACGCAGAAGGAAAGTCGAGATAGAGGTAAGGGAGAGCAGGGATGGGAGCTGCGAGCCAATGGGATGGCTCTTAAAAGGTCAGAATTCACGTAACCCGCTACAATTTTTGTAAGACCGATATTCATAATAGAATAAAAAAGGCCCGGTGTGGCCCAGAGGTTCGGTAGAGTTATAGCTCTACTCTTCCATGACCACGGCACTAGAAGGGGGTGAGTGGTCAGCAGCACGCCCCGGCCGCACTTTACCTCCGGGAAAGACCCGGTGCCCATTTTATAGGAGGCTGGGTGAGTCCCAGGACCGGTCTGGACTGGCGGAAAATCTCATCCCCACCGGAATTCGATCCCAGACCGCCCAGCCCGTAGTCAGTCTCTATACCGACTGAGCTACCCGGCCCACATTCATCATAGAATATCTTCATTAATTTGTAAGGCACTTGCTTATACCAAAAACGTGAATGTAGGTTTGTTCCCGAGCTCAACTAAGCACCACGCCAAAAAAAGGCATATGGAGGAATGAAGGTATAGTTCCACGGATTCTTAACCTCGGCATTGGATGGAAGCGAATGATTGGATTCACCTCCCGACCGCTTTACCCTACGGGACCCGTGGAATGGGAGGCTGCGTGGGCCGCAGATCAGGGCTTGACGTGGCAGGGAAGAGAAAAATGTCTTGCCCGTGTTGAGAATCCTCCCCGATTTCTCGGTTCTTCAGGGCGTAGCTGACTGAGCTGCCCCAGTTATAATATGTGATAAAAGTGACACCAAGCAATACGATCCCCTACACGTGTAATTTCCGCAAGCGGAATCACTAATCGAGTAGCATGTGTTAATGGTAGGACGCAATACAATCACATGATTGGAAGTACCGACATTGTATTTCAAACAGCAAGCATGTCTACCAAACAACAGAGACTATTATCACCATGGAGTATATCTGGCATACAGTATCAAGCGAGAAATGCCAATATATTTACATCCTGCTGGGTTTTCTTTTGTCAGTTACGTGCAGATAAGATATCGAGGAGCATAATGCTCGTATTGGCATCCGGTAAAATAAAAAATGCAGTGTACAGAGCGAATAACATGCACGCGTAAATCGTGAGTGAGTAATCTGTTACATCGCCACGATCCTACTCGAATCAGGGCCGTGTACATGGGGAAGTATCGCGGTAGTTTGTGGTTAATTAGCGACGCTGCCAGTAGCTATAGTTGATGGTGGACGGACGGTCTTTAAGTTAGATTATACGTTTACATCTGGTGCAAAGGAGAAATGTAAGGAAAACTGCACCAGCCATTGATTTATGGAAAATTTTTATTTGCACTCAACATACTTCAAACACGTAGGAGCCCTTTACCAGTTTATCAATGGAAGAACTGCCGCATTTCCGGACAGTGAAAATTAGAACGTATAATGTGTATTCCCCCTCTATTTTGTATGAGTTCGGAACTTTGTCCGTCCCTGTAGAGCACAAGAACTTTTATATTGAGGGGCGCCAAATTAAAATCAATTGGGAATAGAGAACATTTCTTTAAGACAGGCTTCCTAGCAGAATGACAGAGAATGGACGAAAACAATTTGAAGTTTTTTTTTTACAGATTTTCGTATCTAATTAGAACCGTTATTTCTATTATTTGAGCTGAAATTTTATTTATTGATCTGCAGTCTCTTACATAAAATCACTGCTTAACTCTTTACAGCACAGTGGTATCTGTACGTACTACCTGGTGAAAGAATAAAGTGTGAATTTCACCCACGTAGTGTATCGCGTTAATTCTCAATGCAATCAGCTGTTATTTCCTCAAACAACCTTTAACTCTTTGGGCTTGTTAATGTCGCCGTCGGTTGAGGGTCTTACTTGTACCCACAAAGTGCGTGACAGATTTTTGAGGGAAGTTTTGAAGGAATTCAGGTCACACCCACATAGATGAACTTGTTAGTTTGCGCTTTATTATCCACACACTAGGTTCACATGCACTCAGTTATTCATCTAACGATAATATTTACTGGCCAGATAGCACAGGAGGTTACAGATCTTCTTTCAGCTACAAATTTTCATAAACATGGCCTTTAATCCTGCCATCCGTAGTTGGTCCTTTTTCATTCTGTCAATTCTCTGAAAAACAACTACCATTAAGTTTTGGAATCCTCCCTGTCTTTCTACCCTTCTTGTCACCTAGAGTGACACCTTCGACTAATTTCAATCCAATCACTTGTCGGGCGACAAAATAGGTTCTACTTTCGTTGGCTGACAAAATTAAAAACCTTTACGTAATTCTTATGGGTTAAACTTAATTAAGTCTTCCGTTGGATCAAAACGCCCACAGGAAGCATTGCCGAAATGTCACAAGTGCCTGTACCAAGGGTGGGCCGGAATAGTGCAGCCGGCGTAGCGATTCCTTACGGGTTGGGCGGTCCGGGGATCGAATCCCGGTGGAGGCAAGATTTTTCGCACCCATCCAGACCGGCCCTGTGGCCCACCCAGCCTTCTGTACAATGGGTACCGGGTGTTTCCCGGGGGTAAAGCGGTCGGGGCGTGGCGTTGACCACCCCCCCCCCCCCCTATCCCGGGACTAAAAAAAGAGCAGAGCTATACCTTCACTCCCCTTCTAGGTCTTCGTGGCCTGTTCTAGGGTGAACTTTATCTTTTCCTATTGCCTGAACCAAGGTTAAAACCATAAATTTATCAGCACAAAAAAACCCAAACTAAACTTTCTAACATCTGGTTTTTACAGTAAGTTTCAAAGGTGCCACGACCGGATAGGCTGAGGTTCAGAAAATGCTTCCCCAGGTTGGGTGCGGACACAAAAAATGCAGACAAAGTATTTCACATCCTCACGTCGTGAAGTGGTCCAGCTAAGCCGCGAACTCAGTCAACTTTCGGCTACAGTAATTACAGTGTTTTCTATGAGGTATGAACTACAATCTTTATAAGTGCACAAATATTATTACTTTCAAGATCTGTCTAGCAATGGCGCTGAGATGATCTTGCAGCAGTGTTAATACACTACAGCACCGAATTTAATTAACACATATAAAATAAAACTGAACACATAAAGTAGCTACTGAATATGGATTCAGGAGTAGGCATTGACGTGGTGGTGAAGGGAACACTTTCTGGCCCTCTTGGGAGTCAATGTCCAGTCTTTGGGCCGTAGTCAGTTGCTAACAGAATGAGCAGTCCCCGAGTCTGGTTCTTCAGCAGCGCGGTACGAACTTACTGTACAACACTTGTGAACCATCTTACGTTTTAGAGCACGAAACGTCGATCAAATATGGGCGGGAGATATTGACCAAAGCTGTGGGACCCAATTTCTTCCTCTTACAGACTACAGTCTTCAGGGTTCTGACGCGGTGGAAATTGTAACTTGCAACCGACGTTCAGGAGGAACCTGCTTCCTCCGTTTTCAGAGCGATAGGAATTGGACTCGAAGTCGACAGTGAAATTGTTTGGCTGAGGGTGTGTTCCCCTAGATGGTATCTCCATGTTCAAGCATCCCCCCCCCCCCCCCCGAGTGAAGCCTTATTCATAAAACATGAAAACTTCGCCGGCGGAAGCCTGACTGCTGATAGAACCACCCATGCCTCACAGGTTTCGCTAAAGTTTCCACACAAAGAAAGCTACTTTGGTTTCGAGGTTGGGGGTTGGGGTATGGGGATGACGGCCCCATCTCCGTCAAAAAAGTACTGATATCGACAATTCCAGAAATCCGGAGTGTTAGCCGAATGAAACCATTTTGAATGAACTAGCAAACAAAAGGACACGCAAACTGGAACGTGGAATACACTTTTGTTATGTACAGGCACTTTCACTAAGATGGTTAGATAGCGTAGAACAAGATATACATATCCTGGGGATCAAGGCCTGGAGGACCAGCGCGCTAGACAGGAACCAATGGAGGAAGAAAGTCGAGGTTGTCAAGGAATATAGAGGGCTGTAGTTGCAGAGAGGAGGAGAAAAAGAATAAGAAAAAGAATAAGAATAGAATAAGTGGCTGGACTGTATATGCGGTTGGAAGGGAAGTGGCCAATCATCTATCCCCTCTTCCTTTCCCATGATTTTGATTAATGACACTTCCTGCTACTCGCCTATACAGTTCAACCACATCCTCACCCGGTTTGCTTCGCTGTGACTTGGCCCCAATTCCTTCAGCCCTAAAGATGGAGGCAGCTTGCTGCTCCGAGACGTAGATGTCAAATTATGAAACTGCATAGTATTAAACCCCAAAGGCAACAAACTGAAAAATCCCCTCTTTTTGGAAAACAAAACCCTTACTTCCATTTACTCAGCACTATGTCACAAAATGGGGACAGCGGCAGCACAGTGGTTAAGGTGCTGTGCTACAAATCGGAAGGTCGCTGGTTCGATCCCAGCTGGTGTTATTGGAATTTTTCATTGACATAAAATCCTTCCAATCGCATTATGGCCCTGGGGTCGACTCAACCTCTAACAGAAATGAGTACCAGGAACATTTCCTGGGGGTAAAGGCGGCCGGTGCGTAAGGCTGACAACCTTACCACCATCCTGTGCCGTTGTCATGAAATCTAGGAACCTTAACTACCTGGAACCCTCTGGGCCACTCCAGGCCTGTAATGGGACGGTTTTATCTTTACCTTTTATCTCACAAAATACTTCCAATAACATCTATTTCAGCAGTAGATACGAGAAGCAAACAAAGTGACTTCGCCAGCGATACCGCTGAAGGCACGATAAAGATTTGGAACTTTGTATTCCTTATCATCAATCTGTACCTTGCTATTCACTTAGAACACTATAAGAAATTTTAAACGGCGCTGGCGAATCAGAATATATCTTGGTAGTTTTGGTAAATATTGTATTTATTTAAAAAGATTTGAAGTACAAAACTTCAATTGAAACAATTCGTAACGTAAAAGTGGCGACATACTTTCATGATGAAGAAAACTGTTTTCTAACTTTCGACACCAGAATTCAAGGCGATTATTGTGTAGTTATTCTACAGAAATAGCAAAAACAAGACAGGGAAGTCTATACAGTATAACACAGTGTACAAAATTAACAGTATCCTGCTTTACGTTTATTAAAATTATTTAAAATTGGTAACAATGGAATTAAAAGTACTGAGTCTCCACTACAGAATCTCAGTAAATAGTTGGTCTGAGGGCTACACGTAAAAAGACACGGGTCTATATGACGCTAGGTACACTGGACATTAATGTAGATTAGGATGAATGAAGGAATGAATTATCGAGCGATGTTTGTTCGAATTGAAACAATATTCGTAAAATGCAACGTGGGATATATGGAAAAGTACAGTTAGAGTCTTAAGTAAGCCAGGTTTTATTATTGAATTACCGAACAACTTCGAGTGGAAGTCTCCGCTGTCTAACCTAAACAAAATCTGCGAAATGCTTCAAAGGTTACATGGAGAGGTACACTTACGTTTTTATGTAGATGAGGCTTTATTTTGGATCAACATCGTTCTAGGCGGATCTACCCGGACACTCTTAGCGAATGTCTGCATTATCCAGTTTCAATAAAATCTTTGAATGAGGCATATGAAGACCTCTACCGAAGAACTTATACCAGGGTTTATTATGGATCCGTGCAGCTGAAAAGACACACACTACTCTAAACCCGTTTATTGCAGGCAAAATATTTATCACGATACAGGAATAAGGTTCGGAATAATTTAATGTTTTTCTTTATCTCTAACAGTCATTCATTTCTTCTCATCTTGAATGCCTATCAGTCCTGGTGTATTTAATAGTGGGGATATTATTTAATATTTTGAAGCACTGACGCACCTAAATTACACATGACTTTTGGTTTATCTGATCCCAATCTTTGGTCACTTTTCAGACTATTCAGCACGGTGACAGGTACCATGATTTTCCTGCAGTTGTAAAGCATATGCCAGGGTATACTACGCAAAGACGGGGCACGGCCCGTACTCTTACTACGTAAGGCGGATAAATTTTATGCGATTAGTCTATCGATAACTTTATACATGACAATTCTGGGTTCGAATCCCACAAAGCCTTCCAGCCAAAGTTACGCTCCCGCATAAAGCCTATTTCCTCTTTACCAATGGTCCTCAGTTTGCTCACGTCGGGGTTTTCAACCTCGACGGGAAATGTTGAGCGTAAGCGCAATCCCAGTTATATTTTAAGTTGTCTGTTACTGATCCCAGCTATGCGGTAAAGCAGGAATGGCTAAACAGATCGAGCGACGTAGACTTGCGCGCAGGTCTCTGCTCTCAGGTAGCTCTTTGGTTGATTGGTTGGTTGGTGGCAGGTACCGCATTGATCGACGATATTCCAATTTGCCGTGAGTCGGGTTCCACACGATTTATTTTAGTGTTCTGCAGTTAATATTAGATTTTAATTTAAAATTAAAGGAAGTGTTGTTAAGTTTTATCTCAATATATTGCATGCTTGTAAGAACCTATTTAAAGGAGATGCTACGAACTTCTTCCTTCGGCTCGCAGAACGCATCACACTAACCAATACTTTGTTCACTGCTCGTCGAAGTCCTGGTAGTGGAACTGAAGTCATTAACTAGCCTACATCCTGAATACCTTTTCAAGATAGTCTTCAGTGCGAGGATTATTACTTTATACGTTACCCTTCAACATTCCTCACAAGTTAAAATCACACTGGTTCTGATCTGGTGAACGAGGAGGCCACAAACCATGCTTAATATAATGCGGCCAAAAACACCCCAAAATAACGCATAGAATTATTTACGGTGTTCAAAAAATTGGCATCTGAATGTGTGTAGCACATCGACGTGAATTTAAAGTCTCAGAAAAGAAATTGGCCTGGTAATCTCAGTGACATTTACAGCACACCACACATCTCATTCAACGTCATGTAATGCCACTGCGTCAATGTGTCAATTAACGTGGGAGTTTCTGTGGACTGATGTGTTATTTTGTGAATTCACGTGTCCACTGACAGGAAACCATGTTTCATCGCTACAGAGAACCGATGTGGTATATATTTCTCTATCAGAGGGCCGATGACTACCTGTTGCGAAATCTCTACAGAAGTAAAGTCTTAGGGTTGTAGCCGGCTCGCTGTTTCACTAGTTCTATGCGACAAGGCAGCAGAGAGGCAGTGACAAAAGAAAAGTGCCTGACAAACCAAGGACCCTACATTTATAAGATTCAGTTCCTATCGCACACTAAAAGCGATGCGCTTCCAGCATGAAGACAAATATACATACCCAAGCACGCACGCACATACACACACAAGCACAGTGCGGGGAAAACACTTTTCTTGGTGTTAACGCTGGTGGTAGAGTAGAGTAACTACTGTGCTTTAAAGAATTATAAGACGAAGCTGGTCTAAGATACTTAAAATTTATTTATCTTACAGGAACACATCACATGCCTGTTGTGAAGTTCATTCGGTAAAGGCCGTTCAGAGCAACTGTCGTTGTTTGTTATAAGAACCAACCGGAAGTATCTCGGTGAAATGTCGAGTCCTTTGACATTAAACCTGGTGACAACAGAATTCAGCAAAAAACTATCTGATACTTTGTCTGTGACAAATGCTCTGCGACGACCACAAAGATTGTATACTATGCTTCAAATATAACTCTCCACGGGTGCAGAATTATAATTTGTTTAGTTGGAACACGCAGCTCTTTGATCAGAGTTTATCACCAAGTGTACTTTTATCTACCATCGGTTTTGAGTATTATTGTTTATGGAATGATTAACTCCAAGTTGCAGTATGACCTGCACTGTACATTTGTCGCGTTACGCAAGATGAAGTACATTTGATAACCGACGAATAAGAACCAACTAGATGCTCCTTATGTTTTATTGTACTCATGATAGGCTCAACATGTTTCGGGAACTGTTACGCCATCATCAGGATCTGACGACTATAGTGCTGATTACCACATGGTCCGTCCGGTTTCTTGGGTTGTTGTTGGTTGGAAGTTAGGTGCAGGCAGGCTGGTTAAGTGTCCGGGCTGCAAGCTATAGCCTGCAGCCCGGACGGCCCATGTGGTAATCAGCACTATAGTCGTCAGCTCCTGATGATGGGCATAACAGTGCCCGAAACATATTGAGTCTACCATAAGCATAATAAAATATAAGTAGCATCTAGTTGGTTCTTATTCTTCAGTTATCACAACGATGCACCGTCCAATACATACCAAATTTGAAGTACATTTGGTTTTTTTTTGGGAAACAATACTTTTCAAAATAATACCGACATGCAATTACGTCACATTAATCTCGGTATGTCGTACTCAGACCACGAGATGTAGCACGAAGTAACTGTGATTTGCACAGACTTTCATGGGAATTATTTCACTTAACAAACCATGATATTTCAGTAACTTTATCATGTTTATTACATTTCCATTCCACGCCTATCGCTTTTCACCGTATCCAACTGAATTCTTGAAACTTTCACTAACATTATTAGACTGATCAAATAAGTAAGCATCGGACTTAAAGGACATAAGGGATGGCGCACTTTTTAGGTTCGTGCTCAAAACTGTGGAAACAAAGTGCTAGCTTCGCCATATCTGTCTATCTGTCCGCCCGTACAACTTGGTTCGCATTGCAGAACTGTCGTGAAAGTTTGTCCTGGGGATTTTTATTAAAAATCTGTCGAGAAGAATCAAGTTTGGTTTCATTAGAACACACATAACAGGCACATACATGAAGATCTCAGTACCTGGTATGACACCATCTTGCTGAATTCTTCCTGGAGTGAGAAAAGTTGCAGATACGGTTCGTAGGGATAGTTAACACAAATTTCATGTTAAATATATTTTCCTGAAAATCTTGTCTTTTTGGAGTACTTGGGAAAAAACGGCAGAGTCAGACAAGCCATAGAATATCGAACATAATTTACAGGGGGCGATTCAATTTGCATGCCAGGTGGTGAAGTCAAAAAGGTATAAAGTAATAATATTTGACACTTATTGTGTACGAACTATCTGTAAGACAGAAATTACATAATATTTCGCCGCGATGAAATTTTGAGATTTTGTGTGACTGACGAAATTAACAAAAATAAACATAAAAATTTAACAACACATTCGAATAGAAGTAGTAACATTTTATAATATACCGCACACATACAAATTGTGAAAACAAAGCAAAACAAGAAAGAACAGAAAATGTTACCACAGTGGATTACGTGGTACATGTATTTGAGACGAATCCAGTACGCACACATCCGTAAGTGTCTCAGTGTTATGTTATGTTGTGTAATGTAATGTAATGTTATGTTATGTTATGTTGAGATTATTCCGTAAATGTTGTGCAGTGACAATTATAATGTGACCGTAAGACACTTGGTCAGCATGAGGGGTTAACGAGTTGGGGGAATTCTGAGGTAGAATTTTTAGTCATAATTGAAATTTTTCTAAATGTTACTGAAGAAAATCAATTTACAAATGGAAACATGTTTCGTATAAGTGGTATATAAGTATGAAAAGGGCTTGCAAATCTGGTAAAAATAATTTTCTATTGGCAAGTAACATAATAAAGGTTTAGTTATTTAAGCCTAATTACAGTGGATGAACTTTTCTTTGCTGCTCTCTTGGCACGGGACAGGAGGCTGTGTGAGCCTCATGTTGAGTGGAGCTATGGAGCAGAAAAATATGTGGCCCTGCTGACAGTCGAACCCAGAATATCCCTTCGTCTAGGCCGTAACCTAGTTCCTATATTGACTGAGCTACTGGACTCATAGCAAGTCGAAAATCATCGGCAGTCGGGTATAGGCCATTCGAGGCTCGTTCTGTCCTCATGGGTGCGGGAAAAACTATTTTTTCCTTTGACTACTTACTTTTCTTCTGCCGGTTGGAACATGAGGATGCGCATATTGTTAATTGTTAATAAGTGTTATCTGCACTTGCACCTATTATCCAAGTCATTTAGAGTATGAAAAATGAGTACAAAACATTACTAGGAAAACCTGAATGCAAAAGGCGACGTAGAATATCCAAGCACAGAAAGTAAGAAGAGAATACAAATTGCTACTAGGAAAACCTGAACGCAAGAGACCACATAGAATATCCTAGTACAGAAAGAAGTGAATACAAAATATTACTCGGGAAACCTGAACGTCCGCGACCACATGAGCCATCGAAGCACAGAAAGTAAAAAAAAATAAATGAATGAAAATAAAATGTTGCTCTGAAAACCTGGACGTCAGAGACAACATGGAATATCCAAGCACAAAAAGTATCATATTAAAAGATATCCTGAAGTAATTGGATGCAGGGGTGTCAACTAGATCTTCTGTCTAAGGATAGGGTCCCATGGCGGATTTTTTTGAATATGATAATCTTCTCCTTCTTGAAAGCAATATGAACACACAAGCGCATCAAGTCACCAGAAATCAAGAAGACTGATATTTGAGGTTTTCGCAATGGTGCGAAGAAAAACTGTATTCTGAGATATGATGCCGTGTAGTGCAGTAGTAATGTGCCAATATTAGGGAGGAATCTCATGCCTTAACATTCAGGATGAGACAGCAGCATGACTCCCAGAAAACAATACTCTGTATTGATGAGGACCGACGGTAAATTTTCGTCATTCAAGATTTCCAAATATTCGCGCTCCCTTGGTTCTCACAATTCAAGGTTTTTAAATATTCACGATCCGTCAGTTCTTACAATTCAAGATTTTTAATTACTTCTGCTTTTTTACCTTCGATAAGCGCGAATAATCGGGAATTGGCAGACGTTATGAAGCATGGCCGTCATATAGGCTAGCAGTGACTTCTAAACTGCATTCAGTGTGGCAATGCCTTTGTTTTAGGTATCCACATGAAGTTCAGTTTTCTGTGATATGCTATTTGAAGAATTCATTCCTCTAATTCATAATTTCACATAAACTGAAGCCTAGCGATTTCATTCAGTGTTAATGTATCAAACCCTATGTATTTTCTGGTCTGGTCAGGTACAGTAAATGTAATCTGTTGTGTACAATTAAGCGTTACTTATTTAAGAAAATGAACTTTATTTAGAAATAAGAAAATGAATAAAATCATTCAAGTCAATTTTATGTCGGTTTAAACTGATTATTTATTTGACGACGATTTATGGCGTGCCTTTTGACGTAGTAGCGTCCACGACAGAACGACGTGTTCGCGATGGATTGGGAGTTGTGTAGAAGCAAGGTTCTTTTCTGGACGGTACAGGATTTAGCGAAACTGGGTGTGATGAGTGGCGAGGGATGAATGTTTGTTTGCGTGGAACTTCAGTGTGACAAGGTCAACTTTATTTACGGAAGCGTGAGAAGATATTAGACCTAACCGACAATCACTACACTAGTGTATCTCTCTTAGCCTACCGCCTTAAAATTCCTCCGGCCAAAAACCATGCACCGCACTATAACAGCGTCCCAGAACGTGCATTAAATGACTACTGAAAATTATGTAAAACTTCTGTAAAATTGCCATTTCAGGACCGAGTTATTGAACCACGAGCCTTACAAATACGAAGTGGGAATGCTAACCACTAGACCACAACATTCAGAGCACTGTGGGTACCATACAAACCACCTGCCTTCAACCAAACCGATCACACGTTTTGGCCATATAAATGCATTCACAAGTTCCTTATGATGCTTACATGAAACAGCGATTGTTGCCATTGACTAGACAGGCGGATTAGCGTAGTTAGTACAGCAACTAGGCTAGGGGCCGAATAAGCCAGGGTTCATATCTAGGCATGTGAAAGAGATTTACCTCTTCTCCATTACGTCCAGACCAAATCTGGGGTCCACCCAGCCTCCTTTTCAATGAGCACGGGGGACTCTTTCTCCAAGGGTAAAGCGGCCGGGGCGCAAGACTAACTACTCACCTCCGTCTTGCGCCGAGTTTAAGAAAAAGTGAAGCTGTACCTACACTTCCCTTACATTACTTCCTGGCGAATATAGGGACATATTTGGCGTTATAACTTTACACCGGATGGTCTTTTCTAATGGATCCTTACCGCGTTCACTGTGAAGTAGGAATTGTACATATACTGTGTGTGTTTATATATATATATATATATTATATATATATATATATATACAATTCAAAGCAATTTAGTTAATTATATAATAAGACATGTTCAGTTCTCCAAATCCATCCTTGGGTGTACATTCGAAGTTGAAACTTTTTATAAATAATGACAACCCTTGGTAACTATACCGGGACTTATATTTCAATCAGATGCATAAACTACATGTGCCGGATTAACTAACTAATCCATCATCAGGCCCTTTATACAACAGAAACAACAAGGAAATGCAACGAAATGTCAAAATTAAGTACATTCGTTGAGTGTTCGCTGTGGGATCCCACGTCACAAATTATTAAAATATACATTAATATTAGAATTAAAATTTGTTATTAGGGTTAAAAATATCATCAGTGACATAAACATGGATAAATAATAAGGTATTAAAATTTTATGCCAGAAGCCGTAAAAAAAATGAGAAAATATAATGTAGAAGATTTCCCGTACTCTTTAATGAAGGGAGCGTAAGTAAGCGAAATATCGAATATACATATATAGTCCATGGGTAGATATGCCAGAAGAACCAAAACGAAAGACGTTACTTCTCCGTTTGTATATATAATATATAGAATACGTATAATGGGATACAGAAACAACAACTTAGAGCTAAGTTTATAATCGTCGTATAGAGCATGGCTAAGAATTTATATCTTCTGCGCTAATATCTATGTATAAGTGTTCACCGTCTATGCAGTAGCATGTGACATAAACACGTCAATAGCAAACGTAGCTCTCTGTCCGGACGTTTACGTCGTTATTGCACAGCAATATGTACGGTTTGCTTAAAATGCCTAATGTGTGACAATTTCTTATCTTGACAGCGAATTATACTATGGATCTCTGTTTATCTAACGGTATTGACTTTAAGTACTGCAATTAACGTTCATAGCGCGGGTCCGCTTGGGCACCTTTGAAAATATCACCGCATCTTGTCTACGGTTACTTTGTGTGACAGACAATGAAAAACAGCAACTGCAAGTGTCCTTGTTTAACATCATAATTCTGCAATAAACTAAATCCATACAGTGCTGACGTTCTGAGAAGCAGGTGGTTGAAGATCTAGTCCAGAAAATTCGAGGCCTAGATGGATTTCGGAGATTCCTTGCCCTCTTCACAAAAGCCCCTGATCCTGCTGAATCTACCCCACTATCTTGCACCAAGTTATTCAACAATAATTTTAATATAATCCTTCCTTCTACACCTGTATATCAAAATGGTTTATATAATAATATTTTAAATGTATTTATAAATATAAATACCACAACCTACTTGAGTCAGTCAAGCTTATAGGATTTTTTGACAAGTTAATACTGCATTACGGAGTTGCTCTTTATTTAATTTTCACCATTCCCCCCAGATTCTACTTTCGGAGTGGAATATAGTAAATTACTGTGACGGGTTGTTGAAAATTTCAATAGATTTCTGGGTACTAGAGGCAAAACAAGTTATTCAGGGCAGCAGCTTAAATGCGTGTCCAGTTTCTTATTAACATTAATAGTATTCGCTACTATAATTTCGGAGCCAGTAAGTTCTCTGGCCCATAAACCACAGATTTCCCACCCATATCCGAAATTAGTTGAAGATAAGCTGTAACTGTGCTTAATCACGGCACGTGAAGGTACTCTGGGGAATAGGTGTACATTTCCGAGCAGATATAGATGGGGGTGTGTTCAGTTCCGCGTTCCGGCCGTTTTACACACGTAACTTGTTCTCATATTACGAGGCCGAGTGTGACCCACGGCCGGTCCGGATGCTGTGGCGGACAGAAAAATGCCTACCTTCGCAGGGAATCAAATTCTGACCTTAGGAAGCCCCCATGTATTTTCGTGAACAGCAAAGGCATAGTGCACCTTTTGGGGAAAGGCTAGGAAAGCGGAAGAAAGGTTACGGACTTCTATATGCGTGAAGATAAAATAACATACCAAGAACACTTACCGCAGGATAAGCAGAATTCATGAGAGAGTCGGAATCCGCCCAACTGAATGACGGCAAGGAAGACGTATGCGGTGAGCAGACTGCTGACATGACACATCAGACATTTGCCATGCAGGTTTCTGAGCTCGGAGATCACAGCGTATACTAAGAACGTAGCAAATAAAAAGGGCACGGAGATAATCAGCCCAATAGGATACAGCAGGTGAATTTCGGTATAATGAGTGTCAGGTTTAATATCTTCTTCATCGAAGCACAGCAATGGCAAAATGGCTTCCTGCTTTTCGAAAGCTTCAATGCAGTATTTTGCTACTGTGAAGTTACCTTCTGCTGGTGCGCTTAGTATTCCGGACAGAAGAAGCGAGAACCGATCCTCTACATTTGCTTGCGGATCGAGAAGGTAACTGCCGCTTGAACAGGGGGAACCATATAATCTATATACATCAACATTTTTAACAGGTTTATTGGTGTCTTCATCTATGAACTGTGGTGCAAACGGATGCAGTAAAGTTAAGTTGCTGGGGACACAATTCATTTCTTCTGTTAATGTATGTCCTTCTGGACAACATTTGCGTATGCAGTTTCTTAATAAACATGGGCATCCTCTGACTTTGGTTTCATTATAATCATTTTGTTCTTTCCAGAAGTATTCTGGTGGGTATAACACATGTGTGTCATCCAAAGACAAAAGACTTCCGTTAGGAAACATTTTCCAGTCTGTAATAACCACACTGAAAAATATGGTGCATGCATTCTTTGAACTCATGTTGGTAATATATTCCTCATTCGTAATACTTTTGTTTCCCATTTCTGCATTTTCTGATCCTATCATTTTGTCGTCAACATTACTGTTGCTATTTCTCCTAATGCGGATCTTTCGTTTATAGCTTTTCTGTATGTTGGTCAATCTCAGTGACAGCCTGTTCTCTCCCCTAGCAGCACTCACAACGTCTGTGTCTACTTGAGTCCATCCTTCGCCACTTGTGATATTGTTATTGTTTACAAATGGTTTTATTTGCTTGTTGTCGATTACACTGTTGCCAACTATCGCTGCCATATCAGTATCACTACTGAGCCCTTGTTTCTTTCCACAGCTGACATCTTTCTGGGTAGTTTGATCTAACAATTTCTCTCCTGTTGTAACAGTTCTTCTATCCGCTGTCATTGGCGAATTTATATCTGCCAAAACCTGTTCAGAACTTCGTAGTTTTATGTGATCCCAATCTGCCAGAAAATTGTCCGCAGTTCTGGAATTCATTATCTTCCCTTCTGCGGTACTCTTGTTATTGTATAGAGTATTACTGGCGGTAGTTGATCCAAGATTATTCATATTTCGCCTACTGCTATGGACGACAGTATCGGTGTCCAGTGACGTATCTTCCATCGTGTTCTCGTCCACCGGTATTTTTCCAGTCGTCGCAGATCTGTTAACGATATTCTTCACGTGTGTAATAGTTGAATTCACTCTGTAACGAATTTTAGGTACTGGTGCCAGTTCCATTGCTGCTGGTGTTTTCTCAGAATTCCGAACAGTAATCAGACGCCTTACTTTACGATTCCATCCCGCACTACTGTTAGATACATTTGCAATGCGACCGGCGAGAGGGGCTGGGTCCGTGCTGCTGCCATAACAAGGTACCGAAACTAACACGGCGCACACCAACAGCACACACACACTGTAGCACACCTGCTCCATTGACTTGTATAACACAACTAACACGTCTGCAATAGGCGTACTGGAGCTCTTACCATGGTAGTCAACCCGAGCTAGAGTATGGAACAGAGGAATGTTTATCGTTTATCTCCCTCTACCAGCAGAGCACTGTAACATTATAGGACGCGATACGGAATTGCGCGTTATGTTTGTTTATACCTACGGCGTCAGGAAGGAACTGTTAATTTTCAGGACATCCGGAGGCAGGTCGCTATGTAAACAGGATTAGCATTTTATCGAAGGCTGTTTACTGCGAAACCACTTCTCGTGTGTCATTCCGTAAATAATCGATGTAATTCATTGAAGCGGAAATATTCTTGAAATACGAATAATTATTCAGATATTTAAAAAATGTGCCAGATTTTACGGAATCCAAAGGTTCACTACAGTGTTCACAAAATTTCAACACCAGGCAACATCCTGAGTCATGCGAATACACTAACGGTTGTTTATTTTGACATATCATCTTCTTGGAGGGGGTGGGGTGGGGTTTGAAGCAGAGAGTTTCGGGAACTGGATCTACTTCCGTAATCAAGTATTAACTCTCCTCCAATTCAGTTGGCCCCTTAGAACTAGAATGCGACTAGCTCCTCTTAAGAAGCCAATTGAATACGAATCTTTTAAACCATGGATCTCCAAACCTTTTTTACTGCGAAGGGCCACGCCCATTATTGTGAACTGGTTCGCGGCAGCAATGGAAAAAATAACAATTGGTATACCTAACCATCTATCATACTGTGTAGTTTTTGTAGTATATATACGCAATTTATAAAGGCGGTAGCCGGCCGCATAATACAACCTTTCCCGTTAAACCGATGACGGGAAAAAATACTCCCCCCCCACCCCCCTCGGAAGCGTGTGTATTGAACGAACCCAGAGCAACGGACAATATCCGAAACAATAGTCATGTTCACTGTAAAACTACGTCATCAGGGGCATTCAGGTTAGGTTGAATCTTATTCATAAATAACGCCATATTTATGGCTTAGAATGTATTGTGGAATATGACCCTTTGTTACGTAGTTATTAATGATTAACATGCCAACAGATGCACTTGAAATGTGCAAAATGAGCTTATTATAAGCCACTACATGCTTCTCATGTAGTCCTCTCATCTTAAATTTAGTAGTAACCAATTTCATGTTTTGTTTACCTGTAAAATAACCACTGCCACCAGGTAACAACCCAATTGCAGTACATAAATATTATTATTATTATTATTATTATAAGCTGTCCTACCTGTTTATATATATATATATATGTGTGTGTGTGTGTGTGTGTGTGTAAACCATAACAAATTCTTAATAATATCATAAAAGAATGCTACCTGTTTCGATCCTTAAGGATGATCACCTGACACTAAAATACACAGCTTAAACGTAATTGATATGCATGAAGAAATTTTGAAATTTGTGAGATCTCACATAATTTTACAAACTTATACAAAATTTTCGAAACACTGAAGTGTGTATATTTTATATTTCTTATATGCATTTGTTGGTTAATGTATATTTTTCATGTTGTTCCTTTAAAATTGTTAAAACAGTGTATCATTCATGGATTATATTATTAAAAGTTTTCTGTGTGTGATGGTAATGCATATGTCAGTATTAATATATCACAACACAAGAGGATGGATTTCATTAAAGTTTTCGTACCTGTTTCGGCGAATGTTCGCCATCCTCAGGAAGGCTGTGACACAAAGCAATAAAAGCAATTTTAAAACATCGTCAAATATAGAATGTGTATTTACAAACAATAGTATCTACAGGTTTAAAAGTATAAATATTTTACTGCACGTAGGACCATGGTTACATTCATACTTTGTATGCCTTTGTCAATGTTTTAAAGTTATGCTTATATTACTTTGTGCCTATGAGTTTGAATGTGATTTTTCTCGATCATCCCACCACAGGCGTAGTTTTCTTCCAAATAGTTTACACTCTTCCTATCTTTCCAATACTCTTCAAACGTTTATTCATATCATCACATCGACTGTCTTAGTTGGCCGTGCGGTGAGCACAGATTGACAGGCAGTGAGGTAGTAGATATCTGAAAGCTACTGATCTTCACACTTATATCGTCACATTTCGTAGGGATTTACCAATGTTTACGAGAAAGCTTCTACCTGCGTCATATGGGTATAATATGGACGCAGCAGGTGCCTCCGAAACGCTGATAACCTCCTGCAAAACGACATAATGTCATAACCCAGAAGGCCAGTCTTAATTTTCATCTCTGTTAAAATATTCGTCTCATTTTTTATGTGTGACATCCCATTATAACCCGACCCAGCTCATCAGTCGTTTCGCATGTCTTAATCTCAGGGAATCTAAGTGTTCTAAGTGGCAAATCGGGAATAAATAACTGTACACCATAAAGTGGGGACCACGGTAGCACAGTGGTTAAGGTGCTGTGCTACAAATTGGAAAGTCACTGGTTCGATCCCAGCCGGTGTCAGCGTATTTTTTATTGACATAAAATCCTTCCGATCGCACTATGGCCCTGGGGTCGACTCAGCTTCTAACAGAAATGAGTACCAGGAGTATTTACTGCGGGTAAAGGCGGCCGGTGCGTAAGGCTGACAAACTTACCACTATCCTGTGCTGTTGTCACGAAATCTGGGAACCTTAACTTCCTGGAACCCTCTGGGCCACTCCAGGCCTGTAACAGGACTGCTTTACACCATAAAGTATTCTTCGTATTATTTCACCATATTATTAAAGTTCACAGATGTTTGTGTGTATGGAGGCGCTGTTGAAAATCTATGCACTATTAGCCTCGGTATAATGTACACATCTTCTCACATCCTGGGTAGGAAACGGACTACTTATTTACGTTAAGGTTTCAAACTCACACAGTTCAAATCCATCCCCCCTTAAATATTCTTACTCTTCCCAATTGGCTAACTGTTTAAATCCCACTACTCCCTAATAGAATCAACAGTCAAAACTTGAATACTTTGTTTCTATTGGCTCACTTACATAACACCATTCCAATATCGCACTACCATAATCTCCCCGTGTCTTACTGGTCTTCCTTCTCTATCTCTCTCTCACCATCTAACTCTCTCTAACCCTCTATCCCTGTAACTTGCTCGACAAATCCGTTACACTCCCCATTCAACCCAAACTAAATGACTAATTAAAACAAATCCATCCAATCTATTAAATTTAAAACTTAACACCTCATAAAACTTGAAATAACTGTAACGGTTATACCGTTGTGTGTCTAAAATATGAACAGGTAAAGTCAATAACCTTCACAACACAACATCTACATAGCCAAAATGTCTGTAACTAAATATGCGGACATTTCCTCTATGTGGATGTCGTGTTGTGACTCTTACATGTATTGGTTGTACCTCTCCTTAAAACTCACATGGCAATTTGCAATGGGTGGATTTAATTAAAACAGATATTTGTTCTTGCTTTCCTCCGTGTTTTATTAGAAAACATGTAAGGGAAGCCAGTCTCCAAAACGCCATGTTTAGAACAAAGCATAACTAACCAATGAGATTACAAACTTTATTTCATAAAGTTTATGTTACAATGAACATGTGGCATACAAAGTGTGTTAGGAAAACATAACTGAGAACCTCGGGTGGTGACTGACCGATACAAAGCAAGTGAAAGAAGTTACAGCCAGAGGCAGCCCTTCACGAAGCAGCGGCAGCAAAAATAATCAAAATACTAACAGCTGGAGGATTTGGAATCTATTCTGGCTGCATGGATCAAGCAAGCATGTGCAAGCAACGTTCCCAGAGATGGCAGTATCATCAGGGTGAAGGCCTCGAAAGTCATTGCTTGTTTGAGGGTATACTGATTTACGGGTTAAATTGGCTGGATTTGTGACTAAAGTGATTAAAGAACATGACCTCACTGACATATATAAAGCCAATGAGACAGATCTACAACCCAGTAAAACCCTTACTTTCTGTGAAGACCCCTTCCATGACGGAACACAACCAAACAGTGTATTACAGTTTTCCTTGCATGTAATGCTGATGGTAGCGATAAACTCTCACACTTTTAATGGGCAAATACAGAAATGCAAGATGCTTTTAGACATGAATGTGGATAACAAAAATTGAAAACTCCTTCTGTCATTGATCAGTGTGCTGCTCACTCAAAGAACACCTAACATTTCTCAGAAGCATAAGGGTTGTGTTTTTCCAGCTAACTGTACCAACCAGCAAAAGCTTTTAGAATTGGTAATCATCAATACATTCAAGTGCAAATACAGAAAGCAGTAATTTTGAAAGACTGTTTCTTATTATAGATGGTGGACTGCTCCAAGATGCTTCATGCATGCAGTTAGACGTGCTGTCTGCTGTGCGTTCTGTAGTAGAAGCCTGAAAGTTGGTAACTTTGACCGCTCACAAGAACTGTTTTACAAAATGTTGTTCTCAACTTGACCATGTTGGCAGCAATGATAACAATGCAATGAACTTAGTGAAGATGAACAAAATGAGTGGCACAGTTTGCAGCCTCTTGGAGTGCAGTTTGAGGATTACACTATTTGTGAGAGTGCTGTCGAGGTTGTTTGTGGAGTCCACATTGGCCATCAGGTTTTGAACCAGCAGTTGACCAGGCCAGAAGAAGACTCAGAAGAAGCAGAAGATAAAGGAACAATTTTGGATGCACTGCAAGCACTAGAATTAGCCACACAGTACTTGTACCAACTGATACAAAGGACAGTAATATTAAAATGTGCAACCAACTTAAAAATGAACTACATAGATAGAGAGCTGAAGGTAAGAAGAAAGCACATGCAGCACTTACTGACTGGTTAAATAAATAAACACTGCTGATTGCTTAACTTCCTTACATTTTTTACCACGGTAAAGTAAAAAGGTAAAGTGCACCCTTGTACAGGCACTGAGTCTCTGTACAGGCCGTACAGCCCATAGGGGGAGAAGAGGTATAGATCTACTCTTTCTTGACCACGGCACTAGAAGGGGGTGAGGGGTCTGTCACACCTGGCGGTTCTTTACCCCCGGGAAAGACCCAGTACCCATTGTACAGGAGGCTGGGTGGGCCCCAGGGCTGGTCTGGACAGGTGTGGAAAATCCCGTCCCCACCGGGATTCAATCCCCGGACCGTCCAGCCCATAGCCAGTCGCTATACCGACTATGCTACCCGGCCCACTTACCATGGGACATCACTAAATTATTATTTTTATGTTGTGACTAGTAACTCCCTTCCCTCTTTCGCTATACCGACTATGCTACCCAGCCCACTTCTTACCATGGGACATCACTAAATTATTATCTTTATGTTGTGACTAGTAACTCCCTTCCCTCTTTTTTGGGGGGTTTAAAATGCAAGAGAATATCTGATAAGCATATCCAGTTATCATGGTGTCATGAGTGATATCACTTTGTAAATATGTGACAGAGCTGTTTCAAATTTACATATATTAAAAATGTAAATATGTATATGCATATTATTGGGAAAATGTTCAAAGTTCATTTTTTTAAATGATGTACCAAAATCTTCTCATATGGCAATTAACATTTTTAGAGCACATATTTCATTTTCGAGGTTTCACTCTTCCCTCAATTTGAGGCAGTCACTACAAAAATTTAAAATCAGTGTTTTACCTCAATTACAATACACAACATACCTGTATGAAAGGTGAACGTATCTGGCAGATCACAATAAGTTTATTTCATGCCCCTACATGTTTCGAGTACCATGTGCTCATCATCAGGAGGTCAAAATTGCATTACACAGCCTCTGGTATCATCACACTGAAACAAGTGAGTGGTCTAAAATTACTAACATACAATTCTATAAATATAAACAAATAGTAGTAAAATTTATGCGTGAATTTTTCGGGTGTGATTACTGTGTATAACTTACTATAAACATGCTATGTCATGTAGAGGTTATGTTTATCCAGTTATGAAACTTATTAGAAAGGTACTATGTCTATTTTCATCCATGTTTGCTTAGTCTATCTAGTCATAAAATCGTATAAATTGCTGATTTGTTGTTGTATCTATAAGGTTATGTTTGTCCCGTTGTTAGAATTGTTAAAAATACGATGTCTACTTACATTACCTATCTAAAAAAAGTCATGTTTATCTAGTTATTAAGATTTGCGGTGTTGTAAATGTTGTATTCTTTCTTTTGGGGGATTCCCCGGCATCTGAATGTTAGGTACCAACGTTTCAGAACAGACAGTGTGTTCCAAATCATCAGCACATTAAATTCAGATGCTGGGAATCACCCAAAAGAAAGTATACAATGTTCAAATCTGTTGCCTGAAAAATCTGTCATATCTGAGACTTTTCCAGATTGCTCCTGTATATACTAGTTTGATATTTCAGTCTGAAGCAAACATACAACAGCCACATGCTCTTTTGTGTTTTAAACAAAACACATTTTCCTTATTGATAAACACCAGAGAAGAAGCAAAATTAAGACATTACGTGGGTAATCAACAAACAGTCACGACATACTACCACTGTAGCTGTTAGGAGAATTAGGATGCCATTTGAAGAAGTGTTCAAGGGCTTAATTTCATTTGTTTTCACATGACAGTACAAAAAGAAATAAAAATCAAGACACAATATTTTTATTATCTGGTTCTTTAAACAGACGCATGTGTGCCTTACATAAGCACCAAGTCAGACAAAAAAACACAACAGAATAAAATCTCTGACTCCAACAAAATTATTGCATATTTAATCTGTGATAACAACCATACATTTAGAAAAAAACTATTGCACAGCTATTTCAGTTCTTGGACTGTATATCAAACTACAACTTTGGAGAAAATTTAAGTATTTTTATCTGTATGTGCCTGAGCCAGGAAACAACAGGATTATTTCCCTGATCTGAAGGTCACAAGAAACTATCTTACATCATTTGCTGTAAATAAAATGTCTGCTTTATCAGACATGTTATAGAACAACAATCATTGTACAGGGAAATTCATTTCATAACACAAGGCACAGTGCCAACTAAACGGGTTAAAAATAAAGACGTCTTTAATACTAAACGTCAGAGAAAACAATCAAAGAGATGTTGTCAATTTCTACTTGAAGCCTGAAAATGGCGGTCAAGGGAAATCTGGTACACATTACAGGACATTTAAAATAATGTGTTCCTAAGTAACATATTTCAAATAGTGAATGAGAAATTCAAATTTAAACCAAAAAATGCATATACAAAGATCATTCAAACATTTACAGCAACACTGATCCAAAACAAAACAAAAAAAATGTATTTTCTAAAATCAGTCTCTTAGCAAACATTAAACACAGTCTCCTGCTACACTGTCACAGTTGTAGATGCTTGACAACATCTGCAGTACCTCTCATTGATGTATCAATTATCACAAGCTATACTGTGACCAAACTCACAATCTCATATCTTGTCCTGAAGAAGATACCATGTTACAGTAGTAATTGGGTTCGAGCCCTTTCAGTCCCGATGCACCTAGGCCTTAAAACAGGCCCTTTATGCCCCATACTCAGATGCCAAGTCATGGGAGCCCTGGCCTTTTACAGAAGTTCCAGATTGCCCCCAGTATCAGGCTCCTAACATAATCTGGATCCAAAAAAAGGGGCCCAAATTAATTTAATCAGAGATGCCCCTTTTCCAGAACCTTCTTTTACATGTCTGTCTAATTTCTCATAAAAGTTCTTCTAATAAAGAAATTTCACACCCCTCTCGAAGACCCTTGCAAAGGAATGTCCCCCCATATTCCCCAAAATGGGGCCCCTATGAAAACAGACACCCATTTCCAGAGCCTTCCTCTACATAACCTTCAGGGTCCCCAGTAAAGGACCCCCCCTCCAGGTTCCCCTCACAGAAAGTCACTCCATTTCTAGTGCCCTCCTTCATCCATCTCTCAAAGTCCCTCATAAATGACCCCCTTCCAGGTTCCACAGCAGACACCATACAACGATACTTTCACCATCTAAGAAAGGTCAGATTCATGCAGTCTCGTATTTGGTTGAGTACAGTGAATGTTCCAGAACTTGAAAATTCCATCTTTTAAACCGATCAGTCACTGTCAAGCCAATGAGACAGCAAGCAGTGTTTACTGCCATGCCAGGAAGGACAGCATGTGCAATAAGAACGCCCTTGTAATCATAATCCACACTGAATATGGCTTCCAGCTGATCCTTTTCCGATTAATATTTCCACAGATGTGGTGATCACTGGTGACACCATTCACATCACTCTCTGACCTTCAGGTCGGGTTCATATGTATGGGCCCATATCTCTGAAAACATCCAGGAAAGGAAGGGTGGCTGGGTAGATAAATCGATATAGTGACTGACTACGGGCTGGACGGTCCAGGATTGAATTCCGGTAAGGACAAGATTTTCCACCCATCCAGACCGGCCCTGGGGCCCACCCAGCCTCTTGTAAAATGGGTACCGGGTCTTTTCTGGGGGTAAAGTGCGGCCGGGGCATGCTGCTGACCACTCACCTCCTACTAGTGCCGTGGTCATGGAAGAGTAGAGCTATACCTCTAACCACCCTCTGGGCCACACCGGGCCTGTAACGGGAACACTTTACCTTTACATTTACCAGCAAAGGAAGGTTCCACATTCACATCCATAAAAACTCAAACATACACAGTCCGACAATTACGTAACGAGACTGAGGTTATAGAATAAAACTGGAACAAAAGACTTGAGTACTATCTGTATTTTATTCAAAGTACATCCATTTTGCATTGATACAGCAAGTGGCACGACCTAGCAAAGACTGGAAGGACCTCTGCAGGTCTTCTTGTGGTATGGCCCGAAGACTCAATGTCATAGCTGCTTGGATGTCTTGAACATCTTCAAACAGGCGCCCATTCAATGGTAACTTCAGTTTGGGGAACAGAAAATAATCACTGTGGGATAAATCAAGGGAGTAGGGCAGATGATGGAGCACGCACACTTGTTTTCAGGCTAAAAATTCTTGTACAGCAACTGCCCGGTGAACCGGTGCATTGTCGTGAAGAAGAAACCAACTGCCTGGTGCTGAGTACTCGGGCCGGACAAGGCGAATCCTCTTCCATAGGCATTCCAGAACACTCAAATAAAAACTTCCAGTGACAGTTTGTCCCTCAGGGACAAATTCGTAGAAACATACAAGCATTGTTTTCAATCCTTTGTACAACTGTTGTGCATTCTGTCTAGGTGCAACCACGAATTTCATGAAGCTGTGTTGTTTGTAGTAACTGAATACATTTTTTGAGCACCTTCAAATAACAAAAACTAACACCACTAAATCATACTTAAAACAGATCAGAGATTCCCACAAACAGGTTGACATATCAAACAAAAGTTACTCACTTCACACAGCACATATGTTTTCACAAGACTGTAGGAGCTCTGCACAACACCACCTTACTGACATTAATTTTTGATTGACCCTTGTATGTCAGTTCATTTTACAGAAGGAACCACTGGTTAAAATTTCACACATAATAAATACAAAGACTGATATTTCAATTTTCATGCACACCAATTTCTGTTACACATGAATACAATTAACTACACTAAAAATAACAGAGCTGTACAGGATCATATCCCAGAACACTTCTTTGAACACTGCACTATGGTCTTCTAGGTTATGACAACACGCATGCTGGTATATAGGGTACTAGTGTTTCTGATAAAACTGCTCCTTTCACGTCTAGGTTATGGCAACATGCAGGCTGGTACATAGGTTCCAGTGTTTCTAATGAAACTGCTCCTTTCAATTCTACGTTATGGCAACATGCAGGCTGGTACATAGGTTCCAGTGCTTCTGATGAAACTGCTCCTTTCATTTCTAGGTTATGGCAACATGCAGGCTGGTACATAGGTTCCAGCGTTGTCTCACTATTGTTGTTCAGCATTTTACATTGCTATATGGATGTTTTGATTGAGAATGTATTGTTTGTTTAAATAGATGTTATAGTGATGGAGCAAAACACCATTTTAGAGTAGGATTGATGTGACTGTTCTTATGCAGGTTCAGCTTATTCCTCCAAAATTCTTGTGTGCAGGGTGCCACATGTACAGTTCTAGACGTCAGGGTTTTGTGGCAGTGAGTATTAAGGTTGCTGTGTTTGGGAGTATGATGCCATGTAGTTTCATAGTTATGAGTGCTGAAGAGGAACATGCTGCATTCTGCTTCAGGGTAGAAGGAAGATAATGATGGAGGCAGTAAGTTCCTCTGATTTGTTGCAAATTATCTTCCTGACTGCATGGTGTCATGCTACAAATGACTGCTAGCTTTATAAATAGGCTTTTTATTTTCAAAAGTAAAATTTTACAGTATGGAACCTAGCATTACCAGGCAAAATGATAATGTTTTAGTACAGTAACCCAAATCTTTTGTGATGAATGCCCTGCCGAATTGTTGCAGCTACTCAGCAGTTACAGTGTCACCCAGGTTCAGGCAGTTCACATGTGGCCCTTATGATCCCAGAAGACAGTTGCCATCATCTTTCTTGCTTATGGCATTGCTTTCAAATTCCTTTGCTTATTTCTCTACAACATGTTTTGGTTATTCATTTGGACCATTATCAGGTAGAGGATACAACTACATAAATGGAAAACTATTATACTGTAGAAAAGGCATCCCCTTCATAATAAACCTGATAAAGTACATTAAATATTGTTCATAATTAAGAAACAATAAAAACCTAAAATATTCGATAAAATTTGCCACTAAAATCCAGAGAATCTTAAAGATGTAGTTTAAAGAGGTTCCTATATATTATATCTATGTGTGACAATATGTTGCACGGAGCTGGCAATATTGATGTAATCTCAATTAGCAGTGTGATAGGATTATGTTTGTTGTAAAATTTTCTTACTTTCTTTTGTATGTCACAATAATTCTCATGCATGACTTTCCAAACCTAGTGAATGTCCTGTGTTGCTAGTGAAAGTTACTGGATGTTCACTGTTTGGAAACTGTTTTGTGCTGTCATCTGTCAACAAGTATAAATACATATAGATTCATTGAACAGTATGTAAAATATAGAGGTTGCGATTATGCCACCGTAATTACTCTTATGTTGAATGTTCTTTCGCTAGTGAAAGAACATGCAGCAGAACATAATACAACATTATGTTTTTGTGGCATTACACATTCTTTATTCACCTCCTCCAACTGGTGATGAATATCTACTAGTGTGACATCCTTCCTGTGCCAAAAATGAATCACTCAGTATATTTCAACATTTGATCATGTCTCCAGTAGGCCTGTTATTCTGAAATTGATTGTATGATGATATGGCATGTTTATGGTACCTGCTCGTGGCTGTAAGATGACACATATAATGCACACATTCCCATTAAATGGTGAAATTCATGGTTGGATGTTGCTATGTCATGTGCAACATGCTGTTACATATTTTGTGAAACTCCCTTGTGTGTTCCCAGTGTGAGAGGCATATTTATTTGCATTGTTTGTGATTTTTTTTCAGACTAAGACATCCCCCCAAAAATTAGCTGTAGAAATCTAAAGGTGCTCATTATAAGTAATTAATCTTGTTAGTAAGTGATTTGATCATTGATAATTTAATATGTACTCATTATGCATGTTCTTACAAAATCTTAATTTTTATGGTTTCTGTTATATCTTGTAAAAGGTGAATTGATGTTCCTTCTTCATAGGCATTAAAAATGCTGTATTTATGGCAATATTTTTTGAAACCTGTTATAAATTGCAACAATCTGAGGAGAATACCAATGTAATTTACCACCCAGAGTACTTCAAAGGCCCTGTGCTGGTTTTCATTCAGAGCTAAGTCATTTTTTGGGAAGAAGAAAGCTTCAATTAAAATTGAAGATGGAGAAAGGTCAGACAAGTTCTCTCTGGATGTTGCAGGCAGTTCAGGTGTGGTCAGCTGTACCTGTGGTGACACCACTTACCAGGTATTGCTAAGACAGTCTTCATGAAAAGGCAACTTCATATTTGGTTTGGATCATCCACCATGGCCATGGATGTTTTTAATGTGTCAGGGCAAAAGCTGAATATTACTGTAAAATAAGCAACTCTGAATTTCTACTGTGAAGCTCCCTACAGTTGGACTATAGGTGTCGTGCATCTTGCTCAGCACCAATAAATAAACTTCTGTGACAGGTGCAACAGCATTTGATATACCATCATTAAATGGCATACACACATATGTGCATATTTATATATGTTCATACATGTATGTGTGTGTGTGTACATGTGTATATACACATGCGTGCATTTTTTACAGATCCAATACCTGTCATAAGACAGCTGAATGTGAAACAAGTAATGACTACAAAACAGACAATTTATACACACAAATTAAAAACATGTGGCGGAACACCAAATAATACAATATAAATAAAATATAAAATAATTACATTATACGATCAAAACAATATTAATAAGAACATTATCGTCATAACATCAGACTTAAAATGGGAACTGTTACCTTAAAATATATTAAGAGTTACAAATACAATATCAGGTGTGGGAGACACATGACAGAGTATAAGAAATCCTCGATTAAGTAAAAGGAGAGAGAGTAGTAAGATACTTCCACAAAGCAACCTTAAAATGTAATTTATCATTTTTGAGTTCGAGAATGTTAGTAGGTAGACTTAAAGATTTTTATACAGGTGTAAGAAACACCTTTTTGAAAATATGGAAGATTTGTGACAGGCCTATGTAAATGAGTTTTGTTCCTTTTGTTCATTCCATATACTGATGAGTTAGTCCGAAAACTTTCAAGATTATTAATAACAAACATCAATAGTGTGTGCATATATATGATTTTGGAACAGAGAAGGTATCAAGTTTCCTACATTAGCCCATACACTATCTAGATCCCACTCCCACTATAGTTCTAATTATCCTCTTTTGGAGCAAGTATACCCAACTATGTTAGTAAAATTCACCCAGAAAATTACATTATATTTAATTATAGGATGAAAATAAGCAAAATATACATTCCAAAGAGCATCATTATTTGAAACATAAAGTAGTCTTCTAACTGCAAGATAGATAGCATGCAATTTAGGGAGTATCAGCTCTATATCACTTCCTCTTAAGGTGATCATCAGTTTGCATACCAAGAAAACTTCAGTAAAAATTTTACTGGCATATTCAATATGTAATGGATAATAAGATAAATTTGTACAAGTAAATCTCACTATAATTGTTTTTCCCACGTTAAAAATGAGCTGATTAGCATGAAACCATTTAGATGTGTTTGATAAAACTAAATTGATCACCATTTAAAATTGTCGTAATTGTTTTTAGAAATAAGGACACTAGTATCATCTGCAAACTTTATGACATCTGAAATATTATATTGTAGTAAACTGGAAACCTGTACTTGTTGCAATTTTGTGAGAGGTTTTTTTTTTTTTTTTTTGGTTATTTTAGTTCACGTCACTTGAATTAAGATTTTTGTTTGGGCTAAGTAAAAAGTGTAGGTAAATATTTAAAGATTTTACATCAAGAAACACA
>Ga0123352_10001256_pt1 | contig 33224 bp, 8 predicted proteins | sample TergutLab28metaG_FD_89700 | JGI IMG/M metagenome (GOLD analysis project Ga0123352, IMG submission 89700) | Labiotermes labralis P1 segment gut microbial communities from Petit-Saut dam, French Guiana - Lab288 P1 | ecosystem: Host-associated > Arthropoda: Insects > Digestive system > Gut ...
CACACACACACACACACACGGACATCGCATGGCAGATGTGGTCTGCTATGTGTTTTACCCTACCAAGTTACAGAGCTTATTTATAAGACAGTGTAACCAAAGAGGCAGAGGCGCGCCTGGCTTATCTCCATTTTCATTGTTTCCCGTCTGCAATTATTTCGGCAATACCGTTTTTCATTTTCTGTTAAAACCATTACGAAACAGACAGCTTAACATATAATGCATAGAGCTTATTTTAAAGATTAACGTGTTTGAATCTTAGTGGCAACATCTATTTTCCATCGGCCTAAAAAAGAAAGAAATAATTAATTTATAAAAAGGCAACGGAATCTTTATTTTCTCCAGTTTCCGTATTATAGTGGTACAATGGCGAACAAATTTTGTAAACATCTAGGGGCACCTCAAGATTCCAGACTCCCAAATAGTGACATGAAGGACTTTTCAAACTTAGGATCAAAAAGCACAGGTATAGGTGCCACCGCACAAAATTTACTCGCCACGGCGACCTAGCGCAAGGCATTTTTCACTCCTGATCTAAATCCTCTTATATGTTCAGATTTAAATTTAGCCTTGTTGCGAAAGAAACATATAGTTTTGAAATGAGCCTTTTTCTACTGAGTATGTTAGTGAACAGAACACTTACAGATCCTCTAATTTTCTGATTCTTGCAGAACAACTTTAATCTTCTGGTGACTGAATAGGTCAATTTAATAATGCTATATAGAAGAATGCACTCTTACTAAAAAGTTGAGAATATAGATGACACATAATTGTCTCTTATTATTACGTATTATGGCGGTTTCAAATTAGCCCAGGACTGAGTTAGTAGAGGCGCTGAATTATTACAAAGGGCGGTTCTGGTGTAATAACTAATGCAAGGATATATAGGCGTTCAATATGTCTATTTAAGACACTTTCAACGAGTTATTTTGGAATTCTGCCTACAGCTATAGTAATTGGATTTATGAGGAATGCTGTGCACAAATGATATTTCATACATTAAAGCCACGGGGAAAACGAATTGCCGATAACCAATAGAGGGAATACATGGTTGCACGATCAATTTGGCTCCTTGCCCATAGCACCATGACAGCTAACGAATCCCTCGTAACGAACGTTCAGTGTAGGGCGGGCGAATTCTGTGTGGGGGTTCCAGTGCAGGGTGTGTGTTATATTTGTTCATCACCTCTCTATTTCTTTCACAGCCGAACACTTTCTTATAGGGAGTAGCGTTCCTTATCTGTGTTTGAAAGGCAGTGGGTTCAATATACACCTATAAACATGGCACCGTCATGCAGTATCCTCATGACTTTTATCATGTGCTTCATGAAGATACTGCGATTGGAGGCCCTTCATGTGTACCAATATATAGTGTGACGAAATTACTGATGCACTTATTGCATTATTATCTCCACTTACAAATTGTAACTGTTCTGAGGCACTAAATATTTCACTGATTAAGTATGCCACGAACTTAGAATATTGTCGAAACATTCAGAGATTATTAAATAAACAAATTTCAGTTGATTAATCACCAATTCTGACAAAATAACATTAAGCACTAATCAGTTCTGCTATATACGTAGTTTTACGTTGTCAAATTCTTATAAAGCATTGTATATTGCTGTAATGTATCAGAATCCATTTACTGATGTTTATTTGTGTCATATTTTGCTTCTACCTGTATATATATTCTAAGGTGCTTAACAACAGAATGGCAGGCATTAGCGTATGGAAAAAAACAGACTTTTTTCCGCATATATCCAACCATCCTTTACGACCATTCTAACGTTCGACGTAATGTAAATTTACAGCTGACAAAACATACCTGAATGAACGAATGATTTATTTATGTGACAGTACAGCGTTACAAGAAAAATATGGAATCCCTATTTAATGGAAATTATGTGGTATTATCTGTTACTTGAAAAGAGAATTAAGTTATGAATTGTGATAAAACTGTACTACATTACGTTTTTAGAATAAACTTCATATCTTACAAGGAAACCCAAGCTCATGACATCAGCCTGTTCGTATGTTCTTTCGAGCATTCCCCCCGCATACATTTAGAATCAACTAACGATTCTTCATGAAGTGAACTGTGAGGGTCACATGCTGCTGGAAACCATAACTGTGTAGTTTCTTGTCATCGATGATACTGACATGAGAACTATAAGTTCTTGCAAGTTTTGGGATAAAATAATGGTATTCATTGTGGGTCTTGAATTTTTGGTCGTAATATATCTTCCAGACGCGCGAAGATTTGCTGAGGCAATTTTCATTGAATGTAACACAGTATAATGATCTTGTGGAATTTATATTGGCTTCTAGTTTAACGATAAAAACTAGTGTATTATTGAAGACATGTTTGAAATTTTATACTGCGATAAGACCTTTACAAGTTTTATGTCAAACAACTTTTTAAATGAAAAATTTTACAAATATGTTGAAAGTGCGGAAAATTCCGAAAATGTGACAAATTTAAGTACTCGTGTTACACAAGTGGAAATAGTGCGTATAATCATAACACTTACTTTAGCATTTAATGCTAAATGTACAATGCAGATTAATATATCTTAAGAAAAATAAGAGCAGTAGTTTTCCTCCCGAGTTATGTGTAACCTTACAGGATCAAGTTTAAAACCGTCTTGAACCAATGTCTTAGATAGCTTCGTTGTTCTTCCTGAGCGTGTGAAGTTAACTAATCACCGACGTTTGTGCGGAAACGTCTCCCGAATTTTTATTCAATTAACACACCAACAAATGCACATATATAGCCTTTAATAAACTAAAATTTACATTACAACACTTCAAACGCTCCTACATTCCTATTTGTTTCGATCATACCATCATCCTCAGGGAACATACTTTCTTCCTTGCCAAAGTTAGGGTTTAAAACACTCAGTGATTTACTTTGTTATATTAAATTGGTGTGGCAGCATGTCGTGTGTCATGTGTGAGTCGTAAGCTGTTCAAATGAGACCGGCTGTCGATGTGCTTGTTGTGACGTATAGCGTGAGACTCCCGAATTGTTGAACATTTCATACGGATTCGTTTAGACACATGTTATATTCTCGATTAAGTTTAAGGACATTTCAAGCATGTAATATTTTAAAAATTTCCCTTTAATTTTTATATTAGTTGCATTACTTTTGAAGGATTCCAAAGGATTTCTCTTCGGAATAGCAACCAGCGTAAGAAAACTACTATTTCTGTTTACTTTCTTAGTCTTTTACGAGCTCCAGATGCTACCATTCATTTGTCTACTCCATTTTGTGTTCTGAAGAAGCTGTAACCTTGTTCACGCAATATTACTAAGTTGAATTACAATTACTCTGTCCGCGAAATTTAGGTTAACAAGAAGAATAAAACCATTTTTGCTTTAATTGGGCAGAGGATAAAAGTGTTGCAGATAAATAACGTACTTATTTACTGCAAACCTCTTTTAGGTTACGGGCAGAATAACAGCTGAGTTAAAATAGGTTAATAGATTTTATCCATCGTTCTGTTAACACAGTAGAAATATTCTGTCAAAAATTAAAGTTGTCCTAGTACATTTTTATAATCTACATTTCCTTACGACGTCTCCATTCGTTATCAAATTTTTACAGACACACACACACTTTTAATGTGTTCTTTTCTATAAGTTTGTTTGGATTGAGTGGCATTCCTCCCCGTTTACAGACCATGGTCCTCACATACAGAAATACTGAAGAACATTGGCTTATGCTTTTATCCTTCCTTCGTAAATGGCAAGCAGCATAGAATAACCTCAAAAAATATAAACAGTGCTAAAAGTGAAACATATAACCCAAGTCCTTCAAGAAAGATCTGGAAAAAAAAGGAAACCAAGCCAAAAGACAGGAAAGGAAACAAAAAGAATATCAGCCGTCAAATGAAGACAAAGGAGGTAAGAAGAAACAGCTCTTGGAAGGGAAAGCCGCGACTACCAAGACAAAAAAAAAAACTTTGCGTATTTTTGACAGCCATTCGCTGAGGAATGGATTCAAAGTGTTCGGTGTAAAGGGTGGCCCCACGACAATTGTGGTGAACATGAATGAACTGTTAATTATTAGGTACTTAACTTCTGTAAACTCTGTGTGAGATGGTCCGAATTTTAAATAATTATAAGAAAGTATAATATTATTTCCCTAGCTACCCCCGAGGCAATGAATCGTAAAAACTGCTATTTTATAATTAGACTTTCGTAATTAACTGCCTTACTTATTTACTTATTTTATTAATGTTGTTCCTAAATAAGGTAACTTGATATTTACTCTGATAAATGCATTATTTACACAAGGAAATAATCGAAGTTTGTTAAAATAAAAATGCCCTGGGCTACAGGATTTCCTTTACTCTTCTTCTTTTACGCACTGTCGGATGGGTCTGTAATAACATATTTTCCTTGTTTCTGTGTAACATTTTTAAATTACAACAAACTTGCCAGGATTTTCACGGATATTAAATGAATTGTGGTAAAGATATAATACCACTTGGCCTTTCGACATCCTGCCAGGATTTTTAGGGAAATTAATGAATCATGGTAAAGATATAATACCACTTGGCCTTTCGACATATTGCAAGGATTTTTACGAATATTAATGAATTGTGGTAAAGATATAATACCACATTACCTTTCGACATCTTCGTGTTTTTATAATTTCAATATTAAAAGTAATAAATATGAAGGAAATGTGAGCTTTTACGGTGGAAGAGTAATTGTTTGCACTTGATACAGTTTGAGACTTCTGCAAGAGTAGGTTTTTGAAAAGTATTCGATTTTTAAGGTCTTCGTATAAATTATAAAAAATAAGTGTGGCTCCTTTGCAAAATTTCCCCTGGATTGTATTCCTTCAAAAGATGTTCATCCAACCAATTAATTTTCTGAACTTATGTAACTTATATTTCTATATCAACATACATTTATAATCCGATTTTCTGACAGTTTCGTTAAATAAAACACACATTGTAACTACTACAAAGTTTGAGAAAACATAAGCTGGAAAAGAGAGAATTATACGTTTTAACGAATCCATCTCGCGCGGTAATAAATTTTAATCGTATTTGCTGATTGTCTCTATTTATATAAAGCTTTTATTAGCTTATATTTTATATTGACGCATTGAAGAACTGAGTTGCTGTACATTAGATACAGCACTTCGGTTCCTACGTCACAGAGGAAGACCAGTGTCTAATACAAGGTTGCATCAGAGGACGCTGTTTATGGAAGTAATGTTGAAGAAACACCTAAACTGTATGGCAAAACACATGTTTTAATTTTTAAAATAAGACGTGCATATAATTGCTGCTGGTATCTAAACGATGAATAAAGTTGTAGGATACTTTACGTTATATTCATTGCTTGACTAGATGATCCAACACTCAGTCTTACACCAGACTCTGTAAATGGTTAAATTCCTGTGCCTCACTGCCAATACTCAAGCACCCAAAAGCCAAACGGAGAGGCAACCTGTAGATATTCTCTCGCCGGAGCCACAAAAAACCAGTAAATTTTCAAAAGTCATACGTAAGCTACACCGACTTCTCTCGCACAGAACTATTAACTGGAGACATTTGTGATTACATATCAACCATCTCTCTAGGTCATATCCAGATCTCTACTCTATGTTTGTAAGATAATGAGTGAAAAATCAGAAAATTTCTCAAATAAAGAGTGGAAAAGTAAGAATGGAACTCTTAAAGACACAGAGGAGCAGTAGTTATTTTTCGACAGTAAACCCAGAACACAAAAAGTTGTCAGGTTTCCTATTCATTCAGATTATAGAGCTTTTAATTGAAACGATCGTTGTCCCATTGGTCTCGTTGCTGGTAATATGACCATCACATTGACAGCGGCTTCCAGCTGCCCGAAAAGAGACTTAAGCTCAAGTAGACAGAGTTAGTGTCAAAACATGTACAAGATAAATAAAAATGGGTGTAGGCACAAGACACGTAAAGTGATCTGTACCCTGAAAATGGTCTTATGTAGCCAAATGAATGCGTGATAATGTAGCAGGAATTGATAGGTGTAAAATATCGACAGTTTGCACACAATCTATAATATATAATTCTGTACAAAACTGTAAGTTTTTTAAAGATGTAATAACAAAGGAATAGAACTATGTACTCAGTATCTTTTCACGGATCACATGGTGTTATGAACAAGAAGAAGAAGAACATTTAAAATTTACGACTCTAAGGATCTCAAAATGTCTTCCAGAATTTGTTAGGTGATACATGATTGCACATATAATGACGGATACAGAAACAAGAATATCGCGGAAGAACATACGTAGTATATGTTCGGACTTGAAGAAATAAACACAAAGGCCTACATATTAGTTTGTAAATAATGTTTAAATTTGAACTGTATAAAAATAGGGGTTTAATGTACAAAGTTACTTCTTTACATTTGAAATAATACAACAGGTGGTTTTATTTATTGATGTTTTCCATCTATCCAAACAATGGCTCTTTTGTTTGGGTCTAATAACCCTTAATATTAAAAAAAATGTTTTGAGATGTGAAACGCCCCACGCGCGCACGCACACACGTATACACACACAAACACATTTTCTTTCTTTCTAAAGAGAAGGAGAGTAAGCTAAAAATGGTAGAAGGAAACGTTGCGAAAAATAATATAGCCTGCAGATTTGCGGGTGAGAGTTAATGCATTAGGAGAAATCTCATAAAAATACTTAGTATCAAGTTAATCATAATAATTCTCTTGTTGAAGTGCTTCAAATTAACTGTTAGGCAATAATTTACCTAAAATTGGAAATTAAAATCCAATTCACGGAGTTCTGAAAGGCACATTTAAACCATACATCCAAGCGGAATATTTAATTAAATGAATCCCTGTAGTTAGCTCCTGCTGCTTGCTTTCTCAGTCTTCCAAGTATCAGTTACCAGAAGTCAATCTCCATGAATGTAAATATTCAGGATCTATTTCGTGTAAAATTTATGTCTATAAAATATATGAAAGATAAAGGTCAAGCCTGACTCGCCTAAGAAGGAACAGAGTTTAGGCGGAGGCATAATTTAACCCATTCTTATCCTCGGTACTGAAGCGAGTGAGCGGGCAGAATCACAGCCTGACCGCTTTACTCCTGGAATTCATGTGGTGTTCGTCTTACAGGAGTCTAGCTGTGTTTCTTGGCCGGTATGAAGGACTACGGAGAATCTATCCCACCCAGTGGGATTCGATTACCTCACTGTCCAAAGGGTATCGATTCTCTCTACCAACTGCGCTATCCCGGCCTATAATAATTTCCGGAGGAAACATAACCTTCTAATATTGAAGGAAATATGTGGAATTAATTTGGATAAATCCTGAATCTGTGGCCCATTTACGGAAAGTTTCCTGGAATTTCCAAATATCCACACGCACTTACACTAGATAAGTATCACAATCGACCAGCATATAAAAAATAAACTTATGGTACAGTACAATTATTATTTAATCCATTTTTGAAAGATTCGTCTATACACCCTCCTAAGCAACTACTCATTCACCCTTCTAACCATCCACCCTTTAATTAATTAATGCCTACCTTTATTCTCCAAACATTCTTTAATTTATTAACAATTCACAACCGTTACACAGAACAAAATCACCTTATTCACCACAGTTATACAGTATGAATCTGATTTGAGACTTGTACAGCACCATTTTGATTATTTCTTTTGTTACGGAGATTGGTGATTTCAGCTTTAATATGAAAGAGATTTGAAACCAGAGATTCCAATCTGTCACTAAGTCAGAAATTTCGAAAAGTTCTCGGCACAAAACACTGGATTTTTCTGAAGACTGGGAACAATTCTCATTTATCCTGCTACTAGCCTTTTCGATTACGACGCTACGGACCTTAATTTCCATACAGATGGATGCAGGATTTCTATAGTCCTGTTAAGAGTAAGGCATGAAAATATTAAAACGGTTGTAGGAATGTGTACGCTAATAGCACAAACCGGAAATTGGAGCCCTGAAATTACCCGTCTGACATGACGAACTAAGCTAAGATGAAACAGGCCGGAAAGCTGGAAATGGAGAGTGATGAAATATACTTTAGAATGGACTGTAGTTTACCTGGTTGCGCTTTAGAACTTGTGTGGTTGTTAGACTGCTGCTCTAGTCACGCACAATTAAAGAAACGGGAAGGGCGTTCTGTGGTAAGAAATTAATTTTCGGAGGTATTTTGGTGATTCGATATTTTCAAATTTCTCATGGATCGTCCATGAAATTCTCTTTGTCTCCCCTTCACCTAATAAAACTATAAACAAAACATGTGGTTACTAATTCTAAATACAGATTGATCCGTATACTTTAAAATCTGCATGAGGGCTAGGCCATTCAGTCCTAATCTTGTTAATTTTCTTCTACATAACTACGGAATAACAACTTTAAGCTCACGAATGTGGGAAGTAGAAACAACGGTACTTGAAACGAGAGTAACTTAGCGGTCTTAATTGGAATATGAAGCAATTATACATAACTCTCGTGTGCGGTCAAAGACGATACTGTCGTTATTTCTCCCACTTATAAATTGGGATTCATAGCGTCTTTCCATTAAGAAGCACAGGCTGGTCCGTAATGTGTCTACTCTCTGCATGCCATGTAAGTTGAAGAAGAGAAATCCATAAAGAAATAGCAGGAGAGAATTCGACTGACAGGAACAAAGCAAATAATTTTTTTCCATAATATACCTACTTTTAATTCCAAAAACTGTAACGAATCCTGCAGTGTAATTACGAAATATTTTAGCGTGAGGACAAACATTGAGTAATAACAACAAAGGCAGTCAGTGTTATTGTTTTATGCAACTGAATTGGATGACGTCTGGACGACCGAATGCACGGCTCGTCAGCAGGGTTACGAAGAAAGAAATCTATTCCTCAGAACAACTAGAAAGTTATTAAAAAATTCTGTGTTTTGCACAATGAATTTTAATTTTCAGAAGTACTTGTAAATATAGACATCGAAATAACTGAAGCTCTGTGCAGATATCTGTATAAATCTTCACGCTGATTTTTCAGAGATTGGTACATTTATTCGCCACTTTTCAGCCTCGTCTCATAGTATTTCCCATGAGAGCTATGTTGTAATTTAAATTGAATTAAAACTTACACTTTAATAAAAGTTGTATCTTTTCACATACCTATGAATATACAAATTATCGGACACTGAATAAATCATCTAGTATTGCTTCCATGTAATTATTTTTCGCGCCACAATCCTGTTTAATCTGTAGATGACAGAAAATTAAGAACTATCAAAATATGTAGGTGTTTTTTGAAATTAGTTCAATGCTATATTTTACAAATGTATTTAGTTGGTGTATGTACTATTGATGCTAGAAGCTGAGTTGGAGGAACGACAGACAGATACAGGGCTCAAAAAACCCAAACGTTATTGAAAAAAGCGAAGAAATCAACCATGGAATCACAGAGTTTATTCATGCAAAATTTCTGGTCATTTTGGTCTATAATAAAAACGCTTCATACAAAAGAATTTTCCCACAACGATACGAAAACACTTTTCATTTTACGATAAATATCTGCGTTGATAAACAACGCTTATGAACTTCGGCTGAATTAATGGAGCATTGTGTTACTGGAACGGATATAAAGCCGCACCGCCAGTTTTTTTTTTATCGATTTGTAGTAACGTATGTTTGTTGTAAAAGATGCGTTTAGCGACAATATTGCGAGTGCTCAGGAAATTTACTCTCTAACCACACTTTTGAAACATTCGCACGAGCTAGATTGACATGTATTAAGTTAGAAATTCAGTCGTTCAGAAAAAAGCTTTGCTTGTTTGTTTGGCATTTGCTAGGAAAATACCTAAGTTTTATGACATTTTGTACAACTCTTCTCTCAGAATTGTGTGGTCAGTATGTACTTATATTACAAGCAGTTTGGGAAATACTGTCCATTAATCAAGGGATTAGTAATTGTACCACCTATAGGGTACACACTGAAACGAAACAAGTTACTAGTAATTAAAGCACTGCGGTTAATATGGAAACCAAGTCTGCTTCCCGTATTTCTCCCCTGAACGTAATGTAAAAGGCAGATATCAATGAGGGTAATTTATATAAATCAGGTTAACCACAGTAATTTTCCGTGCTTGTTAAAGTAACTGGAACATGCTCCAATACAAAAACATTCTCCGACAAATTTCAATAAAATTATTTTACAAGTGTGGGAAATCTTCCCTTCTACATGGTTCACAGCAACCTGTGTTTTGAAATGATGAATGTGTGTGCTTTTGTTTTCACAAAGCTGTAAAAGGATGTTTAGCTACATAAGTAGCAGAATGCAATTGTTCCCCCGCCTTTGTGACGCACTTTGAGCTGGAGCTAGCTACTAATAATTTCAATTACCTAAGATGAACCAACGCAGTGACTGGCTACGCAGTGGAATAACGGAATTAATTTCTTCTTCGCCCTGTTCATAACGGAACAGTGGCCTCCCTAACCTCTTGTGAAATGGACAAAGGTTGTAAAGACGTACAGTACATGAGGTTAACCAACAGCCGGGATATTTGCCTCAACTACACAAATAATGTTTTGTCTTACATAAGGAAGACCTGCAATGTGGTGTAATTTCTCTCTATTATGAATGAAATATTCACAAGCAACGCTATTTTAGAGTTTTCCCATTTAAATTTTTGGCGTTGATTACCTGCTGAAATGACAAATCTGGAAGGCTGATTTTGATCAGTTTGGCATATCACGGTTCACAATCCTCGTTAGTTCCAAAGTTGTACTAATTGCAGATAAAGATGTACTTTGAAAAAGATACCTAACAAATAAACAATGACTGGAGATTCTGGAATAGGATGAATATCCTTTAGAGCACCGCCCAGAGACTGGCAAAAACAAAATTTATCGGCGTAACACAGCTTATATTTTGCAGTGCTCTTTCAGGCACCCAGTGTATTTAATTGACTTGTGGATTATGTTAAGTGTCTGTCAGTAATCCAGCACTTCCCAGTGTCAAATGAACGATGAGAATAAGTAATTTACTGGAAAGGTCGTGGCAAGAAGAGCTTGCAGTTTAGTTCTGTAGTAGAGCATTTAGTTGAGTGTCTGAACTGGAATTTTGTAGACGGTGTCACAGCTAGCTCTCAATATAGAGAAGGTTGGACATGTTTTATACATACACATACACACAGACACACACACACACACAAGTATATATAATCATAAGAATAGTTTATATTCAAGAAAATACTGCAGCCGGACATAAGTTCAATGTTTTGGGAAAATAATCTCCTAAAGTACACTGTTAAAGCTGCCAAAGAAAGAAAGAGTCAAGTCTGGATAGTTCATAAAGTTAATTGTAAGAAACTTAAGTACTTATAATTTACCAGGCTGTTCAAGGGCCATCGTCTGAAACCACTTAGCCTCGAACTCAAATCGACTCAACTACTGATCAATGATATTTTGAGAATCTCATCTATATTGATTTAAAAATAACGATGAGACGTGATGCACCATTAATATGAAGGAGATAATCCGAATCCGTTGGATTCTTGTAAAATAACCAGGAGAGAATCTGAAAATGTAGTTCACGAGAATCTGAAATGTAGTTCATGATTAACAGACGTAAACAACAGTCGGAATTAGAAGTGTTCTTTTAGTTGCATTCGAAGGGCAAACGGCAAATTATTCAAACAGAACACCACCTGCATTCGAAAGTGTTGTCCCGGATTTACCGCAAAGTACAGTGCTAAGCCAAAGCGAATTCAATTACAAAAGCATAAATCTACTAATTCAGTAAACACAATCCCACACGTCGAGAATTACTCAATTACCGACAAGGGCAGACCAGGCCAGAAAGTTACTCAAGAGATGAGCGTGTGTAATTTATGTCTATCCCTGGCATATTCCAGGAGAAACTAAAGAATACAGCGAAGAACATCAGTCAGATTTGTTGATGTGCTGCATGAATTCGAACATAAATTATCCGGGGTGCCTACATGAAACGTTACCAAGTGATCCAAATTGCTCGGATGTAGATTTTACATAACAGTAGATAAGACGAAAAAGTGATAATGAAATTTAAGTCGGCAAATATTTAGGTGGAAACAGTTGTAGAGAGTTTTGACTTACTCTGTATTTACCTAGAGAAGCAGAAGAAAAACATAGGCACACTTAGGTTAAGCGGTAACTCGTTCAGTATTTTATCTGAGAAAATTCGGAAGATTAATGTAGGACTTAACTGCTACATTTCCCGATGGGATTATAGGGCTTTTGAATTGACTTAATCCTTGCGGCCGCACTATGATCCTAGAGTTCGTTCAGTCTGTAGCAGAAAGTAGTACCAGGGTATCTGCTGGAAGTAAAGGCGCCCTGTGTGCAGGGCTGGAATCCTTGTCACCTTCATGTGCCGACTGCATAGAAATTCTGTGAACTTCAAACTACTGGGGTCCTATGTGCCAGTCCAGGCCTGTACTGGGATAGCTCCATTACTGCTTCAGTTTTTTATCGTTTAGGGAAAATGCTTTAGTGAACGGAAACTGTCCATGCTGTTTCGAGAAAAGTTATAATAAAGACTTCAAAGACTAGATGTACCTTAAAATTTTGTTGGAAAAAAATCATACATAAAAAAGCGCGAATAGTTTTATTGTCCTCATTATGCGATAACATCATACTCTCCTTCAAAACCCCGTGAACATCCATTCAAATTTGTAAACTGTGAAACTTTTACAGTAGAAAAAATCTGCATGATAAACTTTCGGTAACTACTCGCCTCAAAATATATCCGAAAGAGACGACCCTAATGATACAGACACAGCAGCGTTAGGAATGTTACGTTTTAACGAGAATTTGACGCTACTCCGCATCAGAAGGCTGTAGTGCGTGAACACGCAATAGTGAACCATACAGGGTGGTTGAAAATTGATAAGCTGTTTGTTTGCATCTGATAATATACAAACTTTTCCTACTCCTGTCACCTGCTGTAAATATTCGAACTTGTAAGAATTCTTAAATTAATGTTGAAAATTATCCAAAATAACATACTCACGAATTTTTATAGAAAAGAACTTAAAGGAAGCCCCATGAAGTATAAACAAGGAAAACGTCAAAGAATACGACGGTCAAGACCATAGATAAAACTAGGGGGTAATAATGGGGGGGGGGGACCGACCATAGTTGTAAGGTACTTTAATTTGCGATGCATTGAAAGGCAGGTCTTTTATTTTTAGACAAATTTTGTAAAAGTGGCCATTAGCTTCGTCATGTCTGTCTGTCCGCATGGAACACCTCAGCTCCCAATGAAAGTATTTTCATGAAATTTGATATTTGAATACTTTTCGAAAATCTGTTGACAATGACAAGTTGCACTAAAATCTGAATAGAAAAACGGGTACTTTACGTGTAAAAAGAATAAACATTTATTAAGACATCTTGATGAATCCTTCTTAGAATGAGAAATATTTCAGGCACAAGTTGTAGAGAAAATAAAATCAAACATTTTCTATTCAGTGACGTTCTCCTGAAAGTCGCGACATTTGTGAGAAAATGTGGAAAAATACGGTACAGCCAGACAGGCCACACACGACAATAAAATACGGCGCATGCGCTTTGCGTGTTGGATAAGTTGGTCTAATGACACACACACACACACACACAATCATTGCTTTTCCCCGACGACAGTAATCACGCATATGCACTCCTATGTTACGTTATACGTACATTTCCTGTCTTGTTCGTTCTGTCTTTTACACCACACCAATAACACTGCACAACACAGATTTCGCCCTCCAAATGAGAATAGGTTATTTTGCTTTATTTTTACACGACATTTCCAAATATGGTTTAGTTTTTCTCTATCATGTACCGATCACTTAAGAAGTGAACCGTCTTGTTTGTTAAATTTTCTAATGTAATGTGTTACATATGATCGTTTAAAGTTCACGCACTTCAAAGTTTGTCGTTAATTTACACCTTTTGACAACACCTAACTCTCATCCATATGGCGCTTCATCTCGCTTATTCACCTGCTAAAACCATCTTCCCACAATATCTGGCATGATATCTTTCAACAACTCCATTTTCTATATGTTTTCTGAATTATTTGTTGACATTTAATGACGGTGATAATTTTTTGTGTGACTTTGCATGTTAGGGTTTGTTGCAACTGATCATCAAATGTCTCGAATATGTGTCAAAACTCTGATAAGTCTTGTTACGTATGTGGAGAACTTACAGCGAAAGCTCAAAGACACAGTCTTAAGCCTACAGCAAAAAGAGCTTACGAATTATATTTTGGCTGCAAATTCGGGGACCTAGACAAGCCTTGAGCCCCTCATATCTGTTGTGGTGCATGTGCAAGTATGTTAAGAAAGTGGCTGCAGGGATCGCGATCATCATTTCGATTTGCAGTTTTGATGGTGTAAGGCGAACAAAAAATTACACCAGAGAGTGTTATTTTTGTTTGACCAACGTGAAAGGCTTCTCTGCAGTATCAAAGCGTGGCATTCAATACCCGAATTTGCCCTTGGTAAAACGGCCAGTTCCTCATGACGGTTTTCCCATTCCAAAAACCCAAGTGACTGGACCATTAATGATGAAGGCCAGGAGAGATTGTCAGAAAACAGGCATGGAACTACAACCAGTATAGTGTGCCAGGATCCCGATAGTTTTTTTCTCTCACTAGCGTCAATATTACCTCCTCTCATCACACAACAAGAGATCAATAATATTGTTAGTGACTTAAAACTTTCAGAAACACAGAGTTGCTGGCTTCACGACTGCATGGGTGCAATCTGCTAGAGAAAGGTTTTAGTCACCCCCTTTAGGAGAAGACAGAGTGGTTTTGAAAAGTTTTCTTTGTCCTCAGAAGATGTTGTGTATTGTAAAGATGCAGATTGTTTGTTTGGAGCTTTGGGTCATGTTCATAATCCAGAAGAGTGGCGGCTTTTGTTGACTCATCGAAAGTCAGTTAATAAGAAGTGATTCTTCACAATGGCAAAATTTATCCTTCTGTTCCACTAGCATACTCTGTGCACACGAAGGAATCTCATGAAAGAATTCTTACTTTGTTCAGCTACATTGACTATGACAAGCATAAGTGGAAGATAAGTAGAGATTTGAAGGTACTGGGACTGTTACTTGGTATGCAGCAAGGTTACACTAAATGCAGCTGTTTCTTATGTGAATTAGACACTCACGACAAAAATACATCATTGTGCACGTAAAGACCAGCGTCAGCGACACACTTTCACTCCAGGAAAAGTGAAAATTTATTAGAACCATTAGTGAATCCTCAAGATATTTATCTCCCACCTCTAGAAATTAAAGCAAGATTCATGAAGATCTTTGTTAAAGCTCTGGACAGAGAAGGACAAGCTTTCGCTTATTTGAGAAACACTTTCCCAAAATTGAGTGAGATTACAGAGAAAGGAGGAGTCTTCTTTGATCCACAGTTATGAGAGGTTATGCTGGAGCTGGACTATCACTGCACTTTGAGCGAAACTGAAAAGGCAGCATGGAATACTATCAAGTAAGTGTGCACTAATTTTCTTGGGAACCACAAAGCTGAAAACTATAGAGAAACTGTTAGTAAAATGTTCATGTTTTTCCACGTTATGGAGTGGAAATGTCAATGAAGCTACATTTCCACGATTCTCATATGGACTCTTTCCCTCAAACCTTGGGAGAATTTAGCGATGAAGACGGTGAAAGATTTCACAAAGACATTTTCATTATGGAAAAACAGTTCGTGAGAAGATGGAACTGTAATATGCTTGCAGAATGCTGTTGTTTATAGTGAGAGAAACCCCAGAAATTGACTACAGAAGAAAAATATTAAGGAAGACATTTTACATTTGTTCACGTGTAAAGTAATTTTTATTTATTCTGTAAGAATTTTGTGTATAAATAATTAAATTGAAAGCTGTGTTTCTTGGCAGCGGTATGTGACAGGACATTTTTCTTGCACATCCTGATTCAGCCCCTTAAGAACAACTAAAACCAGGCTGTTTTATTCAGAGGACAGAAAAAGTTTAAATTTGTTGTACAGAGTAATCGTTGGGAAAATATTTCTAATTTTTATTTGCTGTTCTCCAACTCAGTAGCCAAAAATTTATCCTGTGGTGGAAACATTATTAGAGGGGCATTTTCCCCCTTACACCCCCACGTTACGCCCATGGTAAAGACTACCCTACTGCATATCATGTTCGTATTCATATTTAGTGGTGAAATAAAGTGAAATGCCAACTTGATGCAACTAGGTAATTTTATTGATGTATTCTTAGCTCGAAATGTTTCGGGTACATAAGCCCAACATCAGGAACATTAGATATTGAGTTGCAGCATTTGGTTTTCTGCACCGAGTTTTTGGATGGGTGGTGGTCTTGAGAGACTCTACGTAGGTCGTGTGTGCGGTGCGCATGGTGCCGTGCGACTCGCACGACACGATCCGCACCCTAAACACGACCTACGCAGTGGCTCTCAAGCCCACCACCCATCCAAAAACTCGGTGCAGAAAACCAAATGCTGAAACTCAACATCTAATGCCCCTGATGATGGGCGTATTTACCCGAAACATGTCGCGCTAAGAATACATAAAAAATTTACCTAGTTGCATCAAGTTGGGATTTCACTTTATTTCATGAGGAAGAGCCACGGTCAAACAACCCTCATATTTACTTGTTGAACCAAATTCACACAAGAGAGCGTTGTTGATAACCGGGATTTTTGCATTCCTGAGTATTTATTTCCCTTTAAAACAGTGTTCCTTGACATTTCCTCAGTTTATCAGTTGTATTTACCGACACTGAAACACCTTTCCAAATCTCTTATTCTGGATATGCTCTGTGTTAAAATTTTAAGATATTCATTACCTTTCTTATAATACCGGGTAAACTTTTAATACTTACTATTGTTACTTTTTTTTATTAAATCCTCGGCATGTTCCATTACAGTAAGTAATAACACATGCTATTTTAATCTTACATTTCTGTTGTTTGTGTTCATTATATCTGTTCGTTATAATGATTTATTTTTTCAAGGTCCATTGATTTTATGTATCCAATTAATTTCTTCAGATTCCTATAGGTTAGTACACTTTTACTCACTGGCCAGTTGCTTTCTTTAAGTACACTGTTCTTCAGAATTTCTCTTTCGTTCTTTAGCATTTTGCACTGGAATATCAGATGGTTTACTCTTTGTGTGCCATGTTTGCATGGGCACTCTGGACTTCCTCTAATTTTTGATCGATGCAAGTGAGATCGAATATTTCCATGGTCGGTCATAATTGTAGTTACATTTGGAATTAAGTTTGGATTCACTGCCAGTCTACTCTATACGCTTGGGAAAAATTCTTTAATAATCTCTCCTTTCGTTTTTCCTCCCATTGGCTTTGCATTTTCTTATGCTTTCTTTTCGGGTATAATTTTTTATAGCGCTTTTTGATATCCTACTGTGTGTGACGTAGTAGTTTTAAGTTGCCTCCTTCGCAAGTCGATCTGCAATTTCGTTTCCATTCTTACCTTGTGCATTCTTTATTCATAACAATATTATACATTCAGTCTTATCCAGTTCAAGTTCTGTTTTTTTCATACCTTCTAACATTAATACATAATGACACCTTTTGTCTGTCTATTACTTCAAACTCAAAACATTAATTTAACCGAAACAAACAAATTTGTACCTATAAAATAGTGATGGAGCCAGTACTTATGTGCATAAGGTCACGTCCGTTACTCATATAAAAAAACTTTTTCACATATACCTTCGAATTATTCTTCTACCTATATCGTAAAATTCGGATTATCGGAACTACTTTAAGTGGGGCTTATGTATATATATATATATCCAAAGACAAGACATATTATTAAAGGGGAACTCATTTTCTCCTGCATTCATAACCTGTTTTTACTTTTCACAACACCTTGAATAAGCTCAAACATTCTGCTATTTTCCTGTGTAACACAATCTACTAGACTACCAGGATTGCTTCAGATATAATTCTTCTGTTTTCTTTCAAATAACTAAAACTATCGCTACCAAAAAAAAATAAACTTTCACACTAGCCGTAACCCGTCTCCATCCCGAATACATATATCGTATTACAACACAAATCGTTTCGTCTGTTATGCATTTAATACACTCCCCACTCTAAAAACACTCCTGTCATAAGCCTACCGCACTTTCCTGTACAACGGATCGGTCTTAAATCTACATTGACTCACTTATTCTCCACATTCCCCTCGCCGCCATTCATTTCATTCACTGGTCTTCGTACGCCAGCTTCCCAAATTATACAGCTGGGTTAGCTATTCTGTCGTAACAGCTGATGAAAGGGTAGTCTGACCATAGGCATGATGACAATCTTTCGGCTTTTCAAGGCTGAACACATTGTTTTGTGACGTGCATTAAGTTTCCATGGCGTAGCGTCCAACTCCCTCTTTCCTCTCCTTTCTCATCGCTTCACAGTTCTTCCTACATCACATCACTTGCTCACTCTTTTTGTCCGCTTTTTCGAATTGCTGCGTCAATCAACTATGTGAATCCCACTGATTAATTACAACACTGCATTCCATCCTTTCTTCTGCGGGGTACCCACAACACTGCTTCCCTATAATTCAACTTCGTATACTTTAACACATACCATAGCTCACAAATCCTTCCATTTAGCACCGGATTTCATTTATTCAAATCAACACTATTTCCCCCATCCCGGCAAATTATATTCTTCATATTCTTCGTTTTCGGGACAGTCCTCTTCAACGCAAACATTTGAACCCTCCGATTTCTTTGTATTGTCCAGTACGTCTAGCTTTCTTGAAAAATATATTTCACAAAAACATTACGCTGACTTCACATTTCCTTAGTACAGCTAATTAAACCTATTCGATATTACAAGCCGAGTACAGTAGCCTCATTTACACCTTCAATACGTTTGTCACGCATCTCTCATTTCAACTTCTATTCCAGCCCCACAACACGATACTGTTTCTCCTTTCTTGTTGCCCCCAGGTACTCTACGAACCATCTCCTGCAGTCCGTTTTCCCACAGTGTGACTCTTTCTTAATCTGTGCTTGTCTGTCTAGCCTTTGTACATTACAGTATCTGGGAAATAAATGTGTAAAATATTCACAATAATATTAACAGTTCGTGACTAAGATCAAGATTCGTTGCAAGAGAGGAAAAAATTATCTTCGGCGAATGTCTCGTGATATCCAGAATTCACATTTTCCTGTAGGAATATGTGGTGGACAACTTAATCCAATGGATATAATTTGTTGGATAAAGTAGAGTAAATTCTAGTGGCCTTGAGTTTATGTAACCCTATGCGACTCTCCCGTCTCTTAGATATAAATCGGCTTCATTTATAAACCAAATGTTTTTAGGTTTACCAAGATTTGCTGCAATAAAATCAGCAAATGAATTGCACAAATCTAGCAGGCAATTGTTTTTCATGTTTAATAAATGTTAAAAAACGTTATATATTTTGAGGATGCACCTTTATAACCAGTCAGAGACCATTATACTTTGTTCCAAGACCAATGTCAAGTTACTCGGAAATATGAGAAATAAACTTCTTTGAACACTTTGAGACATAACTTTTACGGTTTCTTCCTTTCTCACTCCTCGTTCATGTCTGTAATCAAAAGAGCTTAATCAACAAATAAAGTGTTTCTTCAAATATTGGAAGCAAATTCGTCACAATTAAACAATATTTAATAGTAGCAACACGAACATTAAACTTTTGTAGGTAATTTCTTTACGACTCTGTCACATTTAAGATGGTTTTCAGAACAAAAATCTCTTCTCTCTAGTGTATTATGCCATATCCACAACTGATACTGTGAATTTTATGTTACTCGTATTGTGCATATTCTTACAATTAATATATTAACCAACTGCATACATACTTCAGACAGAATAAAAACGGTTGCAAGTTTCTACTTGAAGCGACTCACTCACGTAGTTTCATATCACACCATTTTAATTATATGTTTGTCAATTTTATTTATTTAAGAATTTTAGTATTTTAATCTCTATAGTTATACTGGGAGGAAGTTTACATACGCTAAAGGAAAACGCAGAAGCTTTAGTAGCTGCTACTAGGGAGATTTGACTGGAAATAAGTGCGGATAAAACTAAGTACATGGTTATGTCTCGAGATCAGAATGCAGGACGAAATCACAGTGTGAGGATTGATAATAGTACCTTCGAGAGGGTGGAAGAGTGTAAATATTTGGGAACAAATTTAACACTCCAAAATTCTATTGCGAAAGAAATTAAGAGAAAATTGAGGTTAGGAAATGCTTGCTATCATTCGGTGCAGAATCTTTTGTCTTCTAGGTTGCTATCCTAAATTTAAAGATTAAGATATATAGAACTATAATTTTGCCGGTTGTTTTTTATGGGCGTGAAACTTCGTCGCTGACATTGAGGGAGGAAAGGAAGCTGAGGGTGTCTGAGAATGTGGTGTTGAGGAGAATATTTGGATCTAGGACCTAGGAGGGACGAGGTAATGGGGGAATGGAGGAGATTGCATAACGAGGAGCTAAATGATGCGTATTCTTCACCCAAAATTGTGCGGGTGATAAAATCTAGAAGAATGAGATGGGCTGGGCATGTAGCGCTTATGAGTGAGGAGAGGGTGGCATATAGGGTCTTGGTGGGGAAACCGGAGAGAAAGAGACCACTGGGGAGACCTAGGCGTATGTGGGTGAATATTATTAGGATGGATCTCCAGGAGGTGGGATGTGGGTATATGGACTGGATTGGGCTGGCCCAGGATAGAGACAGGTGGCGGACGCTTGTGAGTGCGGTATTGAACCTTCGGGTTCCATATAATGTGGGGAATTTCTTGACTAGCTGCAAATCAGTTAGCTTCTCAAGAAGGGCTCTGCACCACGAAGTAGGAGTAATCTCTATAGTTAGGGGCATAATACCTAGATTAGTCTGTTTAACTTGTATTCCTTTGTTCTACAAGACTCCCTGAATGTGTTTCCCCGGAGTTGAAACATGTAGAAATTTCATACTTATCATGAACTGTATATTATAAATTATATTTTCCTGCATTTTATTAAGGGCACTTTTGTTTATATATTGATTGTTACTGTGAAATAAACCCCCCAAATACCACATTAAACAAGCGTACCAACATCGAGGCAAATTTTCCTAAAAAGGAAGAAAAAATAACGCAATCTTTTTGTGAAAACCCTGTACTTTGACCCTTATAACGTAACTTAATACCTCTCATGTCAATAAACTAATATTCGCAGTTCAGGTTGACAAGTAGGTTGACAGGGAAGGTACGTTATTAGCAGAATGTACTCCGGCGAGCTTGGGGCTTGTGATCCTGCATCACCCGAGCCTGTGTGTCCAATTGACGATGGATACCTTAATTTGCTCTGAATGTCCAACACGAGGAAGCTCAGATAACGCTGTCACAATATTCTGACTTAATAGCATCAATTAATTTTCGCAGAAGTCATTTTAGAGAGGGAAAATGAGGAGGAGGAATGACCCTATTTCTGCGTACGACATCTTCTAATGGATACATTTGTATATGGCGACAGTTAGTTGACAGACGTTTAGAAAGCTAGGTTTCTGTTTACGACGTTATGTAATGGGGATTTATGTTTACCTGTCATGAAAATTGTTTCCGAACAAAAAGACGACTATATTGTTTAAAACTTGCACTGGTGAGAGAACTCACTTTAATCACCGTTTTCAAGCAAACTGAAAAGTTTCACGTCTGAAAGTGTGTGATGCTTGCTGAGGTTTCCTAGAGTACAGAGTGGAAAATTGTTTTGATTTGTAATTTGTGTTCATATTGCCTTTCTTAACACCCTTTATTGTAATTTTGCACCGATATTGTATATTGATAGTCATTTATTTAAGAAAAATTGTCTGTTGATATTAATATCAACCAGAAGCTCCATGGTATCAAAAGGCATTTCTGAAAAAATTTTGAAATTATTAGGTTTTAGGGGTATGGAATAATATTTTGTTTAAATTCCTTACAACGTGCATGTTATGTTTGGTCTATATAAATCGACGTATTTTGAAATAAAATTCTGATATTATTAGCGTAAAAATTTTCGATGTCACATTTAATCAAAATATGTCGATTTAGTTTGAAAGTAGGAACGTAGACGTTGTAGGATAAATGATTTTTTTACGCGCTTTGTCAGAAGCGAATATTATGAATATTTCGATGTAAATAGTGGTATATAAACTTCAAAACAATGAAATATATAAGCTATAAACGCATTCAGTGTAGTTCCAACATGCCGCATGTTTGGTTGCGAATGGGAGCATAGCGAAGTTGAGGAAAATTTCTGATTTTGTCAGTGTGTGCTGGAGGTGTGGAAGCGTACTCAAATGCTGGATCTTGCTGAGGTTTTGGAAGTGTACTAGGTAGTTATATTACTGGAAATGTGGAACTGTACGAGGTGTTCGAGCTATCTGAAATGTTCTTTTAAGATGGACGATTGTGACATATTTCTGCGTTAATAAACCTTAAAAGAAATTCGAGATAACGCTCTTGACTGGGATTGCTTGTTTTCTCGTGAAAAAGTGAAAAATTTACAAGGGATCGGAAACATTTTCAGATTTCAATGATTTCAGACATTATAAAACAATTAAACGTAAGTAGAAAATTTTAAAACACATTCAATTCTAATGGACGTATCATATGCTACTTAAATTTTGCTTTAATTTCGTGAATTACGTGTTCTTATTGCGTATATATTTTATTCAGATTCGTATAGCAAATACTACTTCTTCTGCAAAAACACCTAAATAATAAATACTTAAGCACCTTTACAAAATAGTGTACCCTAAACTCAGGGTTCTTACTTAAATAATAATAATAATAATAATAGAGTTAAATAATAATAATAGTAATATAGTTTTCGGGAATAAACATACAGCGGTGGATCATGTTTTCATGTCTGTACTCGTACAGACAAACAAACCCAACCCCCCCCCCTTTTGCGCCAGCAGTACAGGGAATAATATATCAATTTCTGTATAGAATTCTATGATCCCAATAGCGTCAAACTATGCACCGTATAACGGCTCTTTATAAAACAATTCTCTTACAGTTTTCGTCGTTAAAGTTTATATTATGTTAGCAAAATGTTGTCAGTGCCTCGTAGCTACCTTTTTAAGTAAACCGACCGTGTCGGTTAAACTACTACATGGTTAACAACACAGTTAATATAAGCTAATTCCTTAATTTCGGGCTAAATGGTTTTAATTTGTAATTAAATACTTAAAAATATTCTTTTAGTTTATTTCTTTTTTTTTATATTATTTCTGGCCTCATACGTGCATTCCCACTTTCAGTAACACGAACAGCACCAACGTCTGAGAATACTGCGATAGAAACCCATATTTACTTATTGCAGTCATCACAGGAAATAATTCTTTGCTATAAATTATGCTCTTATGAAAACTTTGTTCACCAGAGTAACTGGAATGTAGCCGAATTTATTTCTTTATTCTGTACCCTATTTGCTACAATAGCACTTCTTCAGGTTCAACTTAGAAATCAGTACTTTTCCAGCTGCTCCTTGGAAGTCACACCTTGAAGTAACCTCTCTACCATGATACTTGTCAGAGTGACAATTTTCTGCCGTAGTTCCTTAACCCTTAGCATCATAAGACTGCTTAGAACAAACTAACTGATTGACTTCTTATAAATTATTTGCAATTGGGATATTTTGCATTTAAAACTTTGATGGATCATCTCCCTTATTGGCTTAAGAAACCAATCCATACTGCTTGGTTTTGATATTTCTAGGTAATATTTGTGCTACAAACAACACCATACACTTCAACCTTTCAAAGCTTAGCGGTTTTCTCTACGTATCACCAGGTTTAACATTAAAAAATTCTATTTGGTGCTCGCTTTGCGTTGAGTGTTTTGTACGGATCTCAGAACTGACAGCGACTTTTATTTGTACATCATTAACTGACTGATTTTTATAACAGTGGTGGAAAGTGTTTACTGTGCGATGCGGACTGATGCCTTATATATAGCAGATTACGTTTAGTCTTTAAAAGTTTAAGTGTGGTTATTTTACTTATATGATTGCGATAAAGATAATCGAAACATTGAAAAAGAAGTCCTGTTTTGTTTTATGTGTAATATTTAGCAGATTAAGGTGCGTTTGTATGATCACAGAACAAAAATATATTGTATAAAATTATTTTTTGTTATTTTATAGGAATGCGGAAAACCATGGGGAGATCACCGATTGAAAGTGAGAATGAATTTGCTGAGAAAAAATTTGGACCTAAGACCAAGTTATTACCCTGATGATGGGAGGGAGTACGTAATATTGTGCATTCTAATAGTGCGTAAATTTCGCACAAAATTTGAATTGTTACAGCGGTAGATATTAAAATTACATTCTTCTGACTTATGATGACTTGTAATGACGCAGGTAAGTACTAATACGTTCTAAAAAAACAGCTGGCATAGTTTCAGAGCGGAAGTTCTATGACATCACATCCCGTAAGACTCTAACTCTAACGTGCACTTCCTGTTCATCTGGTAGGTTAGGAAAGTTATTCCAAAGAAAAATGAATGTTGGGTGGAGAAACCTTTGACGTGGGTAATTATCGTTAAAGAGAAATTAGCAGAATGATTATGGATACTCCAGCTGTTAAGAAAGAAACACGAAGAGAGAGAGAGCAAAGGGGAATGTTAGGTGGCAGTAATAGTATGGATACTTTTGGATGAAATTGTGCCCCATTGTGGAGAGCAGTAGAACATCAGTTTTGTAAGACTATCAGAAGAAGTAGTGGAAAAGTTAGGTGAATCCCTTTATAATCACTTAAAGCGGATGAACATATCGGAAAAGGAGGATGCTATTATTATCTTATTGAATTCAAATCAATTAAGAAGCGCAGGACACATTTAATTTTGTGTTTAAGTGGATGTAAATATGTTTGAATCTTCAGAGATTTATGCAGGTATTGGAAAAGAGTAAAATAATCAATTGAATTTTAGTACAACGCAGATGAACTATGAAATGAAATGGACAAATATTAAGTTGCAGTGGTTTTAATAGACGCAGTCTTTTGCACATTCAGCTTATATAATAAATGCTCTAATTGACTTTCTATCACCTGTAGGGGTTTGTGGCCTTTGCCTTGTTTCAATTTAGAATTAAATTCTCTACGAAGGCAGCGTGTTTGTAATATTAGTATAAATTAGACTTATGTGGGATTGTATCTTCAGGAACAACACCAAAAGCGCAAAAGTAAATTTGGTTTTATTACGCCTTCGTATGTTTTGGTTTCCCCATCTTCTGCATCGTCGGCATAGGTCTGTTTTGCTGGTCGGGGAGTATTCATAAAATAAGAAGGGAAAGCATGTATCGTAAATTCTTAATAAAAATTATTTCTATTTGTAAATAAAATCCGCATGAATTGAACTGGAATTTTGTATTAAGTTCTTCACTTCATTTTTGTGGTAATATAATGTTTAATCCGCATCTGATATAAAAATTTCACCTGCTGTTTTAATTCTCACAAATATTACAACACTGATACAAATATTATATAATATATTTTAAAAAATATGTAATTATTACTTCATGAAAATGCGATGAATTGTTGCACACACACGTGCATATATTTTGAAACCCTTGTAATTTATATAAATACATTATTATTTTTATAGGCTATACCTCACCCAAAATAAACTAAGTGATTTTATTGTTTAGAGTTGTGTTGTCAATAATTGTCTTTACCCCGAAGCGCTAGTTTTGTTTAAATTCCATGATTTTTAAAAGCAGAGATTTTACAGTTGTTTTATTACAAACTTGGTTTAGTCTATAAATATATATGTGAGCTTTCGTATCTTAAAGTTTATCAAGTTCGAGCACTTATTTTTGTTGTGACGTATTGGAAGAGTCAAAAACGGAGTTTGGAAAAGCTTAAAAGAAGTTTTTTCCCTTAGAAATGTATAAAAATGTGTAAATACTTATTAGAAAAGAAATTTAATATGTCACGAAAGAGAAAAAATAAAAAAGATCGAACTAACATTTTCGGGGTGGGGGGGTGCTTGGGTCCAGTTTTCGGTTCATTATAAATGTATGGCCACACTATTGAGACCTATTGAGCCAATTATAACAAGAAAGATATGCCCGTAATTTATAACTTTTCAGATACTACTGTAAGATATTATAACATGATTGCGTCATTCTGATAAACCACTTTAACTTTGTTTTGATATGTAATTTAGGAATATGACACACATAAATAAACTAGCAAAATTAGGAATTTCAATTCGTCAACTAATGTGTAATGTGTAGAAGTTTATGATACTTTTGTTTGTACTTTGTAGATTAGGCTTGTAGATGGCTTCAAATTTCGAGCCGAGATTTGCTGATGTAGCTATGATTGAATTCTAACAAATTTTTGCGTTGAAAACTTTTCGTCAGGAACATCCCATATATAGGTAATATTCATAAATATATCTTTCTTGTAAAGTGGGGCAATGAATGCAATGTTACACTTGGCAAAACCAGAAAATATTAAAGAAAACTAATAAGTTTATCAGCAATTCCTCAGAGGCATAGCTAAATAGTTGTCTGTACAGAATATCAATTCCAGCCTTCTTCTTTTGAGATCCTTTAGCAGATCTTCCATTGTTTGGGATCTAGGTGTTCGTTAATTCTTGCCGATTTTATTTATTTGTGAGAAAGAATATACAAGAAGTGAATATACGGACTGGATTGAACGAACTCAGAGAGGGATTATGTGACTGGATTTTATGAAATCTAAAATAAAAACCTGAGGTCAGTATAACCAAGAAATATCTTGACAAACTGATTGACAACGCAATCTTCTAAGAAGTCGAAGTATTTTTATATAGGTTTCGACAACACGTTGCCATGTGTTCTGCTGTTTATTGCAAGTAATTACCTGTTGTGCCAAATACTACATTCAGTATATCTAACAGCCTACTAGTGAGATATGTATAGTCGTAGGTTTTAAGCCGTTGTCGAAATATATTGCATTGACTAGTTTGATTTTGGTCCGTGCTTAATTAGATTGTAAAACGTTATTATATTTCAACATTCTGTTTTGCAAAAAGCAAGCCTGAAGACGGGGAGCGATCCCCTCCCGTAACCCTTGTGTGTTAAATTTCTATATACAAGTTAGAAAAAGTTTATAAAGCTAATGAGTCCAGAAGACGATACATATCATCGAAATAGTTAATTAAAATGGGACTCTCTACTATAATTTTAAAATGCGCTTTCAATTTATTTTGAACAGAAATTCAGACCGTTACCATTTGTCTGGTTCTCTTCTTCTAACTTCTTACAAGTTGTAATTAAGTAGCTTTATAAATCAAAGCCAGTAGCAAGGCAGCACTGCAGTTGATTTTCACGATACAAGTTCTACACTCCTCAGACTAAGAAAGGAAACGGGTGAAAGAGAAATTATGGCAGTGTGGGACGAGACGTCACATAGGAGTACATTCAGGTATTATGTTTATGAAGTAAAAGAGGTAAATGCTTCAGATATGGGCAATATTCTTTTATCGGATTGAATGTTTGAATAACTAAAATATGTTTTAATAAGAGATGAATAATTCGGAACATTTGTTCAATTTCACGTTGCCACCGTTTTACTCAGGCATATAAATCACTTGATATTTATGCGGTACAATGTACAGAAAGAACGAGTTTAGCTGGGTAAATTCTGTCAGCGGTGTTGGCTCTTGTCCCTCTTGTATGTGTCTTTGGATTTGGACGCTTAATAAGAAGACGTTATTTGACGGAAAGGTGACTCGGGTAAGAGTGAATTTCATCGCGGTGGTAACTCTCAGCACGAAAGGGCGTGATTGCTTCCTTCATCAGCGTTCATTCTGGTTGGTTTTGTCACCTCTTGTGTGGCGATAAGCCTGCAGGGCGCAGTTCCTGCTGCGATATATAGCACAATTATGGCCCCAAGTCTTCAGTGCCTTTTTACTGAATGGAAGGTGTAAAGGTAGACCTCTAGCAGCCCATGTGCTTAATTTTGCCTCCCCCCCACCTTACATACGTAACTCGTGTAAGACCAGCTGCCTGCAATATAGACTTTGCTAATAAATTAGTTTAGGGGAGAAGCAGGGAAATGTTTTATTTAACAATGCTGCCAATTGTCAAGAATATATAGCGTCGGTGGTAGACGAATAGAGAGGAGTATGAGGCACTGGAAGAATTATACCGCCAAGATAGACCGAACCACAAGTCCCAGTGACGCTCTGCCCACCAAAATTCTGCTATGGATGGTCTAATATCGAACCTTAGCCTCCGCCGCGACGGTGGGCGACTGACTGACTGCCTGCCTAAGCCGTGACAGACTTTGCTATATACAGACGAATGATCTGCATCAAAATTCAGCCTCTTTGTCGCAGGTGGAATGTGGTCGGTACTCAGTGGACAGGGTCGGTCTGCCGGCAATCCAGAGCTTTGTGTGGTTTTTCGGAGCGGGACCAGTAGCGATGCTTTCGGCACACTTTATGACATTAATATATTCAGGATATGGCAAAAAGAATCATAAATTTTCTTATGTTATTAGTGTATTGAAGAGTACCAAAAATGCATGCATTTCCTTAAATTGTTTTTTCTTAACCTAGTAAATATATTGAAGTAAAGGGCGCGCCATTGTAAAACAAGAATCAAATCAAACTACATGCCTGTGAAAATGGATTTAACTGCCGTTGTTACATGCTACATGTTATCTAAATTCTGCATTTTATTTTTCAGTAGAAAATAACACTCGCTCAGTTGGTGAAGAAATTTTATTGTCACGTTCGCTACACCCGGTTAGTACCTCACATTCTAAGCAACATGAATTCTCCAAGAATTCCTATCTCCAGTAAGATATTGGAATTCGAATTCTTGTATCCAATACGGTGTAGGAATGCTCATAAAATTCCCTTTTAATACTACCGTTACATATAATTTTGTGCATCTAAAATGCCTTCAGGTTTTCATACTTACACGAGTTTATTTCCTATTTCTCCACTGAACGACACCTGCCTTTATTTGCTCTTCCTACTTGATTTCATTTCCCTAAAATCTTTATTACGTAAAAAGGTAAAAAATCTTCAGTGTCCGAAATTCGAAGAGAATAATTAAGTATATTCCAGAAAACGTTATTGAATACCAAGTTTTCTAAACTCACACTCAGCACCAACTATGTGTTCGGACCCAACATGATAATGTAAATACATAAATGCTTCCATACTTAAATCCTTTAATGACATGCATTATATACATCTTCTGACGAATTTTTCAGATAAAGGCTCTAGGCCGTAATTTTTACTTCTTGCACTCTTCGGCCATACGTCTTCTGTGTGAGGGACCAGCCAATATCAGACACTCTCGATTAAGGTGAATTTTGAATGGGAGTGCAGTGGTAAAACTGCAGACATACATCCATGCCGAGGGCGATATTAGAATCCGCGACTCTAGCGTGAACCTGCGAGAACACGCCATAGCGTGGTCTATGTAAGGACTAGAATACGAACTTGGTTAGTATCCTGTCAGTAGAGAGAATTTTGGCTGTTCTCCGATAGGCCAAGAAAGGCTCTACGCTCCGAGCTGCTTCGTATTCAGCGGTGCTGGACAGTTACATATTAACCTTTAACTGTTGGTGTAAACCTGAATTTAAGGTACGCTAACATTTATGAATTAATTTCGCGAATCACAGAAAGAACACAGGTTCTTCAATAGAAAGACCATCCACTTATTGGTGTTGAGGTTAATCGTCGTTCTTTACACTTTTAACAAAATAAACATCTCAGTGTATTCTGTGCCCAAAATTAAGGAAACTGTAGGGAAAATAATTAGGGCATTTAACGCTTGAGCAAGAGGAAAGAAACGAGTGCAAAATTTTGACAGGTCAGAATCAATTTAAGAAAACCATGGGGGACTTAGGAATAGAGAGGACGAAAATCTTAAGAAGTATTTTAAAGAAACAGTAGATGAAGGCGAGGGTATATTATGGCTCAGAATGGTGTTTAACACACCTCTTGAGAACAGCCAATGAATATTCTGTTTGCATAAAGGCGGGAAATATATAGATAAGTTTAATGTCTACTATCTTCCTACGGAACCTCCTAATCTATCGAGTGAAATGCGGCCGGTAGACCTATGGAGCACCGAGATTTGAGTGCGGATTTAAAGTACGGAGTGTGAGCTTATTGACTACATAAGAGTAGGATCTTGCAGTCTAGCAGGTTATATTCTACTACTTGGCTTTCTCTTTTATCAAACTTTAATGGAATTTGTAGCATGAAATCCAACTAATCACATTGCGATTACATATATAATAATCATAGCAGATTTTTAAACGTTTGTTGTAAATAAATTTCATTTTACTATGTATGTCTTTAGAAGTGAAAATCTGTTTTCGTTTTGAAAGTACAACAAATATCAAATGAGTTATTCCCCATAAAATTGTGAAGGTTCACTTAATTTATTTCGTAATAAGGTACTACTCTAAATTCGCTACGAAATTAAGTATCTGTTTTACAGTCACTTGTAGCAGTTTTCAGTAAGTTACTACGTAGTAGAAATTAACTTGTTTTTTTGTGGCGAATTTATCGCAAAACAAATAAGTGACAAAATAGGGTAGGAGTACGGTATCTTGGTCACGGGTATCGTAATTAGAACCAGATTCCCACTGAATAGAAGTAATGGATTAATTTAAAAAATTCTTAATTACAATTATAATTTCGAATGGAAATATCTTTTATACTTTAACGCGATGACTAAGACATTATTTTCTCACATATGTTAATTTAATTCATCACCTAATATGGATTTCTTCCATACATGCCATTAAAGATTCAACAGATTAATGGAAATATAACTGTAAAATTTCTTATTTCCTGTAACACTTTTAATCCACACGACAGCTAAAAAACTGAACGTGGAATTTAAGAAGATTTATTATTAATTCTAATAACAATAAAAGTTTTTACTGAAACCAACAAACAACTTTTATAGATGTTATGATAAAGGGGGTGATTTATATAAAGTTAATTATCAATCCATTATATTCAAACGAGTTCACATTACACTAAACAATGTATATAGATGTGTGAAAAGGAAACGGAAAATGATCGCAATTGTGTATTTAGAGAGTATATTTTAATAAAATCGAGACATAATTTAACACTTTTTACACACGAAAATTCAGTTTTCACCTTACTTTAGGAAGTCAAATCAGTGAAAAGGAGAAATCAGTGCGAATAAATTGCAGATATCTTGAAGAAAAATATGGCCTTACGTACGTGGAGTGTGACTTTCCTCAGAATACAGTCAGAGAGTTATAATTTTTGTAACATATGTCAGTAGAGGCCATATAATTTCGTAGCAGTAAAGGCCTCGTAAAAGAGTAGAGCGATCTGAGTGTAGGTCAATATTGTTATTAAGCAAACAGCCATCATACCTCGTCTGCAGACGGCGCACTCTCAGACTTTGTCGTCGTACATAAAAGAGATTTGTGACCTCCAGTCTTGTGGAGGCGCTGGAGATTGCAGTGGCGCTCAGTCTTTGTAAGTTATGACTTCCGCAGGGATGGAAGTTTCTATACAGTCTGACGGAACTGAACTGCACTAATTAAAGATCTGTACATAACGTAAGGTGAAACGTAGGAGCGTTTAAACAGAAGGAACTGCTAGTAGGTTCACAGTACGTGCACTGTCAGTCTGGGTAAATATGAAAGTTGTTCATATACCTACGAAACACCCCACAAAGTTGTACCGAGGATTTTAAAATTCTAAATTTTTGTGAAATTTAATACTTTACCAATTTAAATAAATAATTTCCTAACTTTTGGGTTATGTTAGTGTCTCTTATTGTATATTACGAAGAAAAATTTGCCTTCACTTCAACGACACATTGCTAAAAAGTCATGACTGTACACGTTGTTCTTACTCATAAAATTTGATCTTAATTTTGACGTCTACAAAAACATCAGACCTTGTTACGAATATTACCAAAATTTTATGACTATTACTTAAGCTTGTATAAATATATGGTGTTTTCTTCCTGCTCTTACAAGAGCCAATCCAACGCTCCGCCCGGCGCTCTGCCCGCGTTGCTTCTTACACCGCATGTCATGGAGTTTTCACATTCGATGACGGTGCCCAAACAAATGATCCCACTTTCACAAATAATTTCTAGAAGGCCAGTTCCACGCTTATTGGTCAAGTAGGTCAAAAACACTCTATATTTTCACACAAAAATTATGACGGTAAAGTTTGTTATGCTGGAGTTTCGGGTTTGTATCTTAAAGGTTTTTATTCCGCAAGTCCTACCCACTTAGCGAGGCGTATTTAGCACAGCGTAATTGGCATTATGATCTACCGGAAGTTTCACGTGGCTTCAAATAAAATAAATAAGAAAGCAATGCAGGTATGAACGTAACAATAATGCGCGTTTGTGTAACCATCTTTTTAGCGAGAAAACAACAAACATTCCATATTCTGAGAGTGTGCGCCTCCTTTTCCAGTATGCAGAGCTCATGAGCCTTACTCTATTGTCATCTGTGACCTGTCTAGCTACATTGTAACTATATACATTATTTCATAAGTGACACGATTGTCGGATATTATCATAAATGTACATTGGTGTTCATGTAAAGTACCCTTTTTATTGCTAAATTAAAAGGAAACTTGAATTTTCATGATAGTTTTTCGAAAATAATGAAATATCAAGTTGTATGAAAACGCATCCAGTTGGAACCGAATTGTTTCATGCAGACGGACAGTGATCTATGACGAAGCCAGTACTCGCTTTGTGTAATTTTGCGAAAGCAATTTCTGAAGTGGAATCGGAGTAAAGCAGAAAAGTGGACTTTCTCTGAATATAGCTCCGATTCCGAAGCCATTGAGTGAAACATACTACAAAATTACCCCCTTCAAGGAAACATGTTTTAGGAGAAGGATGGGCATAATGGGCAGTTTAATAAACCTCAGAAATAAATAAATACAAATAGTTAGTTGGATATGTTACACTTACACACACACACAAACAAACACACACACACAAACAAACACACACACACACACACACACATATATATATATATATATATATATATATATATATATATATATAGCTGTTTAATTAATCAACGTCATGAATAAGCGGTACGCAGTTAAATTATTTTATTAAAAGTAACGAATGAGAGAACTAAGCTCATGTAAATGGGTG